>Ga0209048_10000298_pt1 | contig 54731 bp, 48 predicted proteins | sample FrelakmetCRP12CR_FD_187146 | JGI IMG/M metagenome (GOLD analysis project Ga0209048, IMG submission 187146) | Freshwater lake sediment microbial communities from the University of Notre Dame, USA, for methane emissions studies - CRP12 CR (SPAdes)... | ecosystem: Environmental > Aquatic >...
CAATTTGCGGGCTTCTGCGGCGAACCGTTCATAGACCTCTTCGATGTTGAGGGTAGAGCTGATGATTCGCCCAATCTCTGCCATTACCGCATTCTCTTGAGCGAGCCGATCGGCCGCCGCACGTCGAGCGCCCGGTTGAAGCCGTCAAACGCCGCGCGCCGGCCGCCGACGACCGCGATGACCTCGCCCGTCTGCGGCGTCGTGATGACGACCGCGCCCTCCAGACCCTGCGCCGCCCTGCGGCCGGACTTGTCCTGGCGCGCAAGCTCCAGCGTCAGCGCGTCCTCGGCCTTGGCCTGCAGCAGCGGGTCGAGCGTCGTGAAGACGGTGAGTCCGGCTTCGGTCAGCGACTCCTCCGGATAATCCGCGCGCAGCTGGCGGCGCACCAGGTCCAGATAGGCGGGGAAGTAGTTGGCGGGCCGCCCCGCGCGGTCGGCAATGCCGAGCGGCCTCCTCATCGCCGCCTCGGCCGCCGCCGGCTCGACGACCCCGCGCTCGGCCAGCAGCTTCAGTACCAGGTCGCGGCGCTCGAGCACGCGGTCCGGGTGACGGCGCGGGTCGTAGTACGACGGCCCGCGGACGATGGCCACGAGCACGGCGATCTCGTGCAGGCCGCACTCGGCGAGCGGCTTGCCGAAATAGAACTGGCTCGCGAGGCCGAAGCCGTGGACCGCGCGGCGGCCGTCCTGACCAAGGTAAATCTCGTTGATATAGGCGTTCATGATGTCCGCCTTCTCGAAGCGAGATTCGAGGACGAAGGCCATGATCGCTTCCTCGATCTTGCGGCCGAAGGTGCGCCGGCTGTCGAGGAAATAGCTCTTCACGAGCTGCTGAGTCAGCGTGCTTCCGCCCTGCTCCACCTGGCCGGCCCGGACGTTTGTGAGGAGGGCGCGCAGGATCGCGAGCGGGTCCACGCCGTGGTGCGTGTCGAACTTGCGGTCCTCGACCGCCTTGAGCGCCGCCGGCAGGAGCGGCGGCACCTCGGCGGGCGAGACGACGATGCGGTCTTCGCCGTGAATCGGGAAGATGCTACCGATGAGCAGCGGGTCGAGACGGAACACCGGCACGTCCTTTCCCTGGCTGCCCTTCAGCGCCGATATGGCTTCCCCCGCGAAGCCGATCTGCAGCTGCTGCGCCGGCTGCCGGCCGTCGGAGAACTGGAACTCGCGGACGAACAGGTTGATCCGGTCGCCCTTGCGCTGGAACGTGCCCGGGCGGACGGCCGCCGGCTGCGCCTGGTAGCCCAGGCGCTCGAGCTCCTCCGCGAACCGCTCTGCGGAGAGGGTCTGACCCACGTAAATCTCGAGCGGCTGGGCGTAGACCTTCGCCGGCAGCGTCCAGCGCCGGCCCTCGAACTGCTTAGTCACGCGGTGGTCGAGCAGTGCCACCACGACGACCACCGCCACGAGCAGGAGCAGCACGAAAACGGCAAGGCCGACACCGATCCGGTGCCGCCATCGCGCGGGGAGTTTCTGTCGCGCCATCGGCTACTTGCGCCAGAACGTGGGCGTGAACAGCACGAGGAAACTGAAGATTTCCAGGCGCCCGAGCAGCATCGCCAGCGAGCAGACCCAGGTCTGGAAGTCGGTCAAGCCCTGGTAGTTGCTCGCCGGCCCGACTACACCGAGACCCGGACCGGCGTTGTTGACACAGGCGATGATCGCCGACAGCGAGCTCACGAAGTCGAGACCGCTCGCGAGCAGCGTGAACGTGAGCACCACCACCACGCCGAAATAGAGCACCACGAACGCCAGCACGGCGAACACCACCTGGTTCGCGACGACCTGCTTGCCGATCTTGACCGGCGTCACGGCCTGCGGGTGCACCAGCAGCATCAGCTCGCGCACGGCCTGGCGGAACAGCACCAGCGAGCGGAACATCTTGATGCCGCCACCCGCCGAACCCGTGTTCGCGCAGTAGCACGACAGCATCAGCATCCACATCGGCGCGAACATCGGCCAGGCGGCATAGTTCTGGCTCACGAAGCCGCAGTCGGTCGCGATCGACACGAGGTTGAAGGCCACGTGGCGCAGGGCGGTCCAGTAGCTCGGGTAGACGCCCTGGACCCAGAGGTAGAGCGCGAGACCGACCGTGCTGAGGCCGATCAGCCAGAGCATCACCCTGGCCTCAATGTCGGCCGCGTAGGTGCGGAGGCTCTTCTGCTGCCAGGCGATGAAGTGCCGGGAGAAATTCATGGCCGAGATGAGCATGAACACGATCAGCACGAATTCGATGGCGGGCGAGTCGAAGTGCCCGATCTTGGCGTCGTAGGTCGAGAACCCGCCGAGGCCGATCGTCGAGAAGCCGTGGCACACGGCGTCGAACCAGCCCATGCCGGCGAGCCGCAGGCTGGCGATGCAGGCGAGCGTGATGAGGAAGTAGACGAACCAGAGCGCCTTGGCCGTCTGCGTGATACGCGGCGTGAGCTTCTCGTTCTTGACGACTCCAGGCGACTCCGCCTTGTAGAGCTGCATGCCGCCGACGCCGAGCATCGGCAGGACCGCCACGAACAGCACGATGATGCCCATGCCGCCGTACCAGACCAGCGCGCAGCGCCACAGGTTCAGCGAGGGCGCCATGTGGTCGAGCCCGGTCAGGACCGTGGCGCCGGTCGTGCTGAGGCCAGACATCGCCTCGAAGAACGCGTCGGTGAAGCTTAGCCCAGGCAGTCCGAGCATCAGCGGCACGGTGGCGATCGCCGACATCAGCACCCAGCCGAGACTTACCAGCAGGAACCCGTCGCGCGAGCGCAGCTCGCGCTTGTGGCGGCGCGTCGCCGAGGCCAGCACCGCGCCCGCTAGCAGGCAGCCGAGCGCCGCGTAGACGAAGTCGAGGAACAGTCCGTCCGCGTAGATCAGCGACACGAGCATCGGCAGGAGATAGGTGACGCTGAACAGCATCAGCATCGACCCGAGGACGTTGAGTACGGCCAGCATCGAGGACTTCTGTTCCCGCGCCCCGACTCAGGCCTGGAACAGGCGCTCGACCTGCTCGACGTGGCGCTTGTCAGCGAGAAACAGAATGACGTGGTCGCCGTTCTCGATGACCGTGTCGTGGTGCGCCATGATGACCTGTTCGTTGCGCACCACGGTGACGATCTTGGCGCCGTCGGGTAGCCGGATGTCCTCGACCGGGCGGCCGACCACCTTGCCGCCGCGCATGCCGTGGGCAATGGTCTCCATCGCTTCGGCCGCGCCGCCGCGCACCGAGTGCACCTGCACCACGTCGCCGCGGCGGACGTAGGCCAGCAGCGAGCCGATGGTGACCGTCTGCGGCGAGATCGCGACGTCGATCGGCCCGGTCTGCATCAGGTCGGCGTACGCCGGGCGGCTGATGAGCGCCATCACGCGGTGGGCCCCCAGCTGCTTCGCCAGCATCGCGGAGAGGATGTTCGCCTCCTCCGAGTTCGTGAGGGCGCAGAACACATCGGCGCTGTCGATGTTCTCCTCGACCAGCAGCTCCTCGTCCGCCGCGTCACCGTTCAGCACGATCGTGTTGCGCAGCAGGTCGGAAATCCGCCGCGCGCGCCGCTGCTCGCGCTCGATGACCTTGACCTGGTTCTGCTCCTCGAGGATCTGCGCGAGCCGGAAGCCGATGTTTCCGCCGCCGGCGATCACGACGCGCTTGACCGGGTCCTCGAGCTTGCGCATCTCACTCATCACGGCGCGGATGTCCTCGGTGGCGGCCACGAAGAACACCTCGTCGCCGTCCTGGATGACGGTATCGCCCTCCGGCTCGATGCTCTCGCCCTTGCGGTAGATCGCCGCCACGCGGGCATCGCTCTTCGGGATGTGCACGCGCAGCTCCCGCAGCGGGCGGCCGACCAACAGCCCGCCCTTCAGCGCGCGCAGGCCCACCAGGCGCACACGGCTGTCCGCGAAGTCGACCACCTGCAGCGCGCCAGGGTAGCGGATCAGGCGCTCGATGTAGTTGGTGACGGCCTCCTCGGGACTCACGAACATGTCCACGGCGAAACCGGCCAGCTTGTCCGGCGCGCCGTTCTCCGTGGAGACGAACAGCTCGCTCGAGCAAGTGAGGTCCGTCGAGCGGATGCGCGCCACCTTGGTCTTCGTGCCGAAAATCGTCCAGGCGACCTGGCAGGCGACCAGGTTGACTTCGTCGCTGTTGGTGAGCGCGACAATCATGTCGGCGTCGCGGGCGCCCGCCATCTCGAGGGTGTGCGGGGTGGCGCCGTTGCCCTGCACCGTCCGGATGTCGATGCGGTCCTGCAGCTCGCGCAGCAGGCGCTCGTCCGTGTCGACGACCGTGACGTCGTTCGCCTCTTCGCGGGCCAGGTGGTAAGCGGCAGTCCGGCCGACCTGGCCGGCCCCTAGGATGATTATTTTCAAGACACTCGACCTGTGAACCAGCGGTATATTCTAGCGCTAGACGACCTCGAGGTTGGCGTAGCCCATCATCAGCCATTTCGAGCCCTGCCGCTCGAAATTCACCTGCACCCTGGCGTTGGCGCCATGCCCTTCGACGTTGAGCACCACCCCGTCGCCGAACTTCTGGTGCCGGACCCGCTGGCCGAGCTTCAGGCCGCCGGGGGACTCGTCCTGGTAGCGCTGCCGCCCACCGGCCGCGCTCGCCGATGACCGCGACGGGGTCGCCGGCCGGGACTGCGGCAGGTAGGCGGGGCGGCTGACTTGGATCTTCGGCCGCACCTCCTCGAGTAGCTCGGGCGGGATCTCGGCGATGAACCGCGACGGCGCGCCGTAGCTGTCGACGCCGTGCATGCGGCGCTGCTCTGCGTAGGTGATGTAGAGCTGGCGCATGGCGCGCGTCGCGCCGACGTAGCAGAGCCGCCGCTCCTCCTCGAGACCCTGCACGTCAACGATGGAGCGCTGGTGCGGGAACAGGCCGTCCTCCAGGCCGCAGAGGAACACCACCGGGAACTCGAGCCCCTTGGCGGAGTGCAGCGTCATCATCTGCACGCAGTCCTCCCACTCCTCGGCCTGGCCCTCCCCGGACTCGAGCACCGCATGGGACAGGAACGCCATCAGCGGCGAGAGCTCGCCGTCCTCCGGCTCGAAGCCGCGCGCGGCGCTCACCAGTTCCTCGAGATTCTCGAGGCGGGCCTCCCCCTTGTCGGCCTTCTCCTTGCGGTAGTGGTCGACGAGTCCGCTCGCCTGGATTACGTGATCCACCTGCTCGTGCAGCGGCAGCCCGCGCGTGTCGGCGTCGAGCCGTTCGATGAGCAGCAGGAACGCCTGCAGGCTGGCGGCCGCCTTGGTGCCGAGTTCCTCCGTGCAGGCAGCGCAGGCGCGCCACATTGAGACGGCGCTGGCGCGCGAGTGCGCGCGCAGCACCTCTAGGGTGCGCGCGCCGATGCCCCGCGTCGGCAGGTTGACGACGCGCTCGAACGACGAGTCGTCATCCCGGTTCGAGACCAGCCGCAGGTACGCGAGCGCGTCCTTGATCTCCTGCCGCTCGAAGAACCGCAGGCCGCCGTAGACCCGGTAGGGAATGCGCGAGGCGAGCAGGTATTCCTCGAACACCCGTGACTGCGCGTTCGACCGGTACAGGATCGCCGTGTCGCGGCGGTTGCCGCCGCGCGCCACCCAGTCGCGGATCATGGCGACGACGAATTCCGCCTCGTCGCGCTCGTTGAACGCGCGGAACAGGCGGATCGCCTCGCCACGGGCGCCGCTGGTCCAGAGCTTCTTGCCGATGCGGCCGGTGTTGTTGGTGATGATGGCGTTGGCCGCGGCGAGGATGTTCCCGGTGGAGCGGTAGTTCTGCTCGAGGCGGAAGAGCTGCACGCTGTGGAAGTCGCGCTGGTACTGGCGCAGGTTCTCGACCCGGGCGCCGCGCCAGCGGTAGATGGACTGGTCGTCGTCGCCGACCACGTAGGGGATGCTCGTCGCGCCGACCAGCGTCTTCAGCCACTGGTACTGGATGGTGTTGGTGTCCTGGAACTCGTCGACCAGCACGTGGCCGAAGCGCGAACGGTAGTGGTCGGCGAGGCCCGGCACCTTGCGCCACATCTCGCAGCTCCTGAGCAGCAGCTCGGCGAAATCGACCACTCCGTTGCGGCGGCAGGCGTCCTCGTAGGCCTCGTAGAGGCTGATCATCTGGCGGCGCGTCGGGTCGCCCTGGTCCTTGAGTTGCGTCGGCCGCAGACCCTCGTCCTTCTGTGCGTTGATGAACCAGGTGACCTCGCGCGGCACCCAGCGGGCCTCGTCCAGGTTCAGGCCGCGGATGATCTTCTTCACCAGGCGCTGCTGGTCCTCGGCGTCGAGGATCTGAAAGCCCTGCGGCAGGCCGGCCTCGCGCCAGTGCAGGCGCAGCAGCCGGTGGCAGATGCCGTGGAAGGTGCCGATCCACAGGGGCGCGGAGGGCAGGCCGAGCTGCGTCTCGATGCGGTGGCGCATCTCGCCCGCCGCCTTGTTGGTGAAGGTCACGGCGAGCACACCGTGCGGCGAGACGCCCTCGACCTGTACCAGCCATTCGACGCGATGGGTGAGCACGCGCGTCTTGCCGCTGCCCGCGCCGGCCAGCACCAGGGTCGGGGCGAGTGGTGCGGTGACGGCCTGCCGCTGCGCGTCGTTCAGCGCGCCGAGGATGTGCGAGACGTCCATGGGAAGGGCGCGGATTCTACAGCACTCGGGGCGGCCGATCCGCTGCACGACGCGGCCCGTGGGCGGGAGCGGCAGAGCCACAGGCCCGCCGGCCCGGCAGCAAGCCGGCGCTACGTGGCGGCTGTCCGCCCGCGGGGCGCGGCGACAGAGGCGCGCGCGACCGGCATCCAGCGTGCGACCACGAACCCGCCGACCGCCGCGATCAGCATATCGACCCAGCCGTACACTGGCGCCGCGGCGCCGATCTGCAGCAGCGTGAGCAGCAGCACGAACAGCAGCGTGAGCCCGGCGGCGACGTGCGGCACCAGGCCGGCGCCGGCTAGCAGCCACGCCAGCGCGACGTAGCTGAAGCCCTTGCCGGCGAGTTGCTCTGGCGGGGGCGGATTGCGGGCGATGAACTCGGCGAACGCGGGCAGGTCGGCCGCGAAGGACCCGGTACCCGCGAGCAGCGGCCCCAGCGCGAGCCAGGCAAGCCAGCCGCCGAGCAGTGCCGCGATGCTGGCCGAGCGCGCGCCGTCCCCGAGCCGGTTGAGCGCCACGAGCACCGGCAGCAGCAGCGCGATCGCGGCCACCTCCGCGCTCACAAGCGCATTGCCCGCGGTGAAAGTCCGGCCGACCAGCACGCCGGCGATCACGAGCAGGAACAGGTCGACCGCCCGCTGCCGGCGGGCGAGATGAAAGACGGCCTGCGCCACCACCAGCCAGCCGAGCAGGAAGGCGGCGAGCTCGGCGGGCTCGACGCGCGGCGTGAGCAGCGGGCGCACCGCGCGCTTCAGCTGCTGCAGGCGCGGGTCAGGGATGAGCGGCCAGAGCCGCGCGATCACCCACAGCGCGAGGATCGTCAGCGCCACGGCGCCCGAACGGCCCTTCGGGTTCGCCGCCGGGAACAGGCGCGCACCGAGCAGATGCCAGGCTGTGCCGCAGAGTGCACCAACCAGCGCGCCGATCGCGTTGCACGTCAGGTCGGTCAGGCTCGTGACCCGCGTGGCGATCGAGGCCTGCAGCAGTTCCATGGTCAGCGACAGGGCGGCGCCGCTCGGCACGGCCAGTATGACGGCCGCCCGGCGGCCGAGACGCGGCTCGAACGTCAGCACCGCGCAGAAGCCGAACGGCAGGTACAGCAGCACGTTTTCGAACATGTCGCTGCGTGAGGCCCTCTCCCACTTGAGGTAGCGCAGCGCCTCGAGCAGCGAGGGCCCGTGCGGGTCGAAGCGGAACGGGAACAGCGAGACGTAGGCGATGAGGCCGACGAACACGGCCAGCAGCAGCGGTGCGGCGAAGTGCGAGCGGCCGGTCATCGGGTCGCGCTCAGGGCCGGAGCGGCAAGTAATGGTCCGCGAGCAGCGCCGCGAAGAGCAGCATCAGGTAGTTGATGGAGTAGCGGAACATCACCATCGGTAGGTTCGCCGCCGCGCCCGGGCGCCGCAGCCGGATCGCGTGGCGCACGAACAGCGTGCCGAGCACGAGCGCGGCGATCAGGTAGAGCAGTCCACTCATGCCGGTGAGGTAGGGCAGCAGCGTCACGATGAAGAGCAGGATGGTGTACAGCAGGATGTGTAGGCGGGTGAACTCGACCCCGTAGGCGACGGGCAGCATCGGTATGCCGGCCCGGGCGTAGTCGTCGCGCCGGGCGATGGCGAGCGCCCAGAAATGCGGCGGCGTCCACGCAAAGATGATCAGGAAGAGCAGCAGCGCATAGGGGTCGGCATGTCCGGTTACCGCGGTCCAGCCGAGGACCGGCGGGGCGGCGCCGGCGGCCCCACCGATGACGATGTTCTGCGGGGTCACGTGCTTGAGCCAGACGGTGTACAGCACCGCGTAGCCGATCAGCGAGGCGAAGGTCAGGACCGCCGTGAGGGGATTGACCTTGATCCACAGCAGCAGCATCGCGGCGATGCCGAGCACGGCGGCGTAGCTGAACGCCTGCGCGGCGGTGAGATGGCCCGTCGGAATCGGCCGGTTCATGGTCCGCGCCATGCGCTGGTCGAAGCGTCGGTCGACGACGTGGTTGATCGCGGCGGCGCTCGATGCCGCGAGTCCGATGCCGAGCGTGCCGTAGACCAAGGCGCCGAGCGGCGGCAGGCCGGGCACCGCGAGGAACATGCCGACGATCGCGGTGAACACGATCAGCGCGACCACCCGTGGTTTGCCGAGCTCGTAGTAGTCGCGCCAGGTCGCGGGCCCGGGTGCGATGTCGGTGACGGGGGTGTAGGGCACGCGCGGCGACCGGTGGGACGGCGGGACCGGGATCTTACAGGAGCGTCAGAGGCTGCGTTGCGGCGGCCAGAGGAACCTCAGTAGCGCGACCACCGACAGCAGCAGCAGGGCGGCCACGGCGTTGTGGGCCGTGGCGAGCGGCAGCGGCAGGGCCTTTAACACCATCGTGGGACCCAGCACCAGCTGCGAGGCGAGCACGACGGCCACCGCCGTGGCCGTGGTGCGCACGCCGCGCGACTGGCCGGACCGCATCGCGCGGACGGCCGTGAGGCCCACCACCAGGGCCGCGGCCAGCGCGCCCAGCCGGTGCACGAAGTGGATTGCGACGCGCGCCGGATGGTCGAGCACGCCGCCCTCGTAGTCGATGCCGAGGCCTCGCCACAGCACGAACGCGTCGCGGAAGTCCATCTGCGGCCAGAACGACTGCTGGCAGCGCGGGAAGTCCGGACAGGCGAGCGCCGCGTAGTTCGTGCTCACCCAGCCGCCGAGCATGATCTGCAGAGCCAGCACGGCGATGGCGAGGACGGCCCATCGCCGCAGGCTTCGTTCGACCGCGGGTCGGGTCGTCTGCCGGGGGCTGAGCGCCATCCACCACAGCAGCGACATCGTCGTGAGGCCGCCCACCAGGTGCCCGGTGACGATCAGCGGTGTCAGCAGCAGCGTCACCGTCCACATGCCGAGCAGCCCCTGCAGGACCACGAGCAGCACGAGGGCCGCCGGCAGGCGCACCGGCTGCCGCGGGTCGCGGCGGTTGCGGTAGGCCAGCACCGCCACGCCGATGATCGTCAGGCCGAGCGCGGTGGCGAAATAGCGGTGCACCATCTCCTTGAGTGCCTTGTCCGCTTCCAGCGGCCGGCCGGGGTAGGCCGCGTTCGCCGCGACCTCGTTCCGCACCGCCTGCCCGACGGTGAGGTGGCCGTAGCAACCCGGCCAGTCCGGGCAGCCGAGGCCGGCATTGCCGAGACGCGTGTACGCCCCGAGCACCACGACGCAGAAGGCGAGCAGCGCTCCGAGGAGGCAGAGGCGACGAAACCAGGTGAGTCGCATCGGTGGGTGCCTAGCCGATGTGGGAAAGTCGCAGCAGTTTCCGCAGGTCCGTGAGCAAGGCCTTGTCGGGTGCGGCGGGCGAGTAGCTCATCATCAGGTTGCCCAGCGGGTCGACGACGTAGATCCGTCCGGCGGCGGCTGGCGCGACGCCGCCATACGCCGGGAAGACCTCCAGCAACTTTGCGCCCGCTGGCCGGTCGGCGTCGAGCCTCACGACCAGCAGGCCGGGGTGCTCGGCGGCGAGGTAGGCGTGGTTGCAGCAGCGACCGGTGACCAGGAAAACGCGCTGGACCCGGTTCATGTCCTTGTTGAGCGCGATGCGCGTCTGGCGCATGAGGTAGAGCGCCTTGCGACAGCGCCCGTCGCAGGTGCCGTCCCCCACGTACAGTAGGGTCCACTTGCCACGCAGGAAACCGGGCGCGGTCAGCCGGCCATCTGCCTGCGGGACCGAGACGCCGGGCAGTGGCCGGGCGGGATCGATCAGGTCGCCCTGGTTGGTGCCACCCGCGGGGCGCCAGTGCGCGGAGCCGTAATAGAGCCAGAACGCCACCGCGAGCGGGACGAAGAACAGGGCCGCCAGCAGCAGCAGCAGCAGGCGGCGGCCGCGGGGGCCCGGGGCACGTGCCGGGCTCACGACCGAGACCCCGGGTCGGCGGCGGCGCTCTGCAGGCTGAGCGACACGAAGACGACGAGCACGACGACGGCGAGCGCGAACCACTGTATCGCGTAGCCAAGGTGTCGCTCGGGCGGGAAGCCCACGGCCGGCCGCCAGCGGCGCTCGAAGCCGTCGGGTTCAGCCGTATCGAGCAGCAGGATCCGCGATTCCACCGGCTGGCCGAGAGCCGCCTCGAGGTCCCCGCGGACCGGGAAGTTGAGGACCCGCGGCCAGCCGCTCGCGCCGGGGGCCGCCGCCCCGCCGATGCGGATGCCGGGCACCGGCAGCACGTCCAGGCGGCCCGCCACACTGCGCACCTCGGGCGTCACCGGCACCTCCGGCAGCCGCTGCCGGCTGGCCCCGAGCGGAACCCAGCCGCGGTCGACGAGCAGCAGGCGCGCGCTGCCGTCACGCGCGAGCGGCGTCAGGACGCGGTAGCCGGGCTGGCCGGTGCTCGAGGGCATGTTGTCCAGCAGGACCTGGTGGGCGGCATCGTAGCGGCCGAGTGCCGTGGCGTGCTGGTAGCGCGCCAGCCCGTCGACCGTGCCGTTACCGAGCCGGACGCTCGAGTGCGTGCCCTGCGCGAAGGACTCGATCATCGCCCGCTTTTCACGCGCGCGTGCGAGCTGCCACGAGCCGAGCGCAATGAACCCGGCCATGGCCGCCGCCGCGAGCAGCGTCGCCCAGGGCTTCGGCGCGAAGCGGTGCTTGCCGATGACGAGCCTCATCTATACTGGCCGTCCTGCGCCGGGATCCGCCCGTTCATGATCAAGCCGCTCATCCTGATCGTCCTTGCCGCCATCCTCGTGAGTCTCGGCTCCGGGTTGTTCCACCTCGTCAAGGACGAGGGTCGGTCGAACCGCATGGTGAACGCGCTCACGGTGCGCATCGGGCTGTCGGTGCTGCTGTTCGTGCTGCTGTTCATTGCCTGGCGCGCGGGCCTCATCGAGCCGCACCACGTAAGATAGATCGGCGATCCCTGACCGGGATAGTGAAGAAGGCCGGCATTGCCGGCCTTCTCGCTGTCACGCATCGCGGCCGCTAGGCGCCGCCCATTTCGTCACAGCCAGTAGACGAAGATGAACAGGCCGAGCCAGACCACGTCGACGAAGTGCCAGTACCAGGCGACCGCCTCGAACGCGAAGTGGTGCTGGGGCGTGAAGTGGCCCTTCATGACGCGCAGCCAGATCACGAGCAGCATAATGGCGCCGATCGTGACGTGCAGGCCGTGGAAGCCCGTAAGCATGAAGAACGTGGACCCGTAGACGCCGCTGCCGAGCGTCAGGTGCAGCTCCTGGTAAGCGTGGGCGTACTCCCGTCCCTGCAGGAACACGAACAGGAAGCCGAGCAGGAACGTCGCGGCCAGGAACAGCTTCAGCACCGCGCGGTTGCCGGCCCTGAGGGCGTGGTGCGCGATGGTGACCGTCATGCCCGAGCTCAGCAGGATGGCCGTGTTGATGGCCGGGATGCCGAACGCCGGAATCGTCTCGAAGTGCCCGCCCACCGCCGCCGGGCCGTTGGTCGGCCAGGCCGGCTCATAGTCCTTCCACAGCATGAGCCCGGTGAGCAGCTTCGAGCCCTCGCCCCCGAGCCACGGTACGGAGAGCTGCCGCGCGTAGTAAAGGGCGCCGAAGAACGCCGCGAAGAACATCACCTCCGAGAAGATGAACCACATCATTCCCATGCGGAACGACCGGTCCACGCCCTCGTTGTACAGCCCCGCCTGGCTCTCACCGATCACCGTGCCGAACCAGCCGAAGAACATGAAGGCGACGCAGAGCACGCCGGCGAGCAGTATCCAGGGCCCCAGGTCCACGCCATTCAACAGGGCGGCGGCGCCGAGCATCGTGATGAACAGCGAGATGGAGCCGACGATCGGCCACTTGCTGCCGTGCGGGAGGTAGTACTTCCCAGCATCGTGCGCGGGTTGAGCGTGAACCATTGGCGAGCCTCTGTGTTGGAACCGGCGGGTCAGCGCGACGCAACCTTCTGTTGCTGCACCACGTACATCGAATAGGCGAGCGTCATGCGATCGACCTGCGCCGGCAGCGCCGGATCGACGATGAAGCGGACTGTGAACTCGCGCTCCTCGGCCGGCGCGAAGGTCTGCGGCGAGAAGCAGAAGCACTGCGTCTTCTGCAGGTAACGTCCGGTCGTGATCGGCGCCACGCTCGGCACGGCCTGGGCGACCACGGGCACCGTCGAGAGGCTGCGGATGCGGTACTTGACCTCATAGAGCTTGCCCGGCTGCAGCACCAGCTGTTTCGTCTCGGGCGTCAGCTCGAAGTCGCTGCCGGCGGCGAGGAGCGACATGAACTCGAGCGTCACCTTGCGGCCCGCTCCCGCCGCCGAGGCCTGCAGGCTCGAGGGCCGGTCGTTGACGCGGATGCCGGCAGCCTCGCAGATGACCTTGTAGAGCGGGATCAGCGCGAAACCGAAAGCGAAGCTGCCGATCACCATCAGCACCAGGCCGCGGATGAGCGAGCGGTCCTGCTTGCGCGCGCGGTCGTCCATCTCAGTGCTGCGCCTTGAGGACGCTCGAGACGATGAACGCGACGTAGATGCCGACCGCCGTCAGCGTGAGCAGGACCGTGGTCCAGCGGACGCGCCGCCGTTGCTCCGGGCTCAGCCCGCCACCCATGCGCTTCGCCTCCATCACTCGACGACCGGGGCTTCTTCGAACGTGTGGTACGGCGCCGGCGACGGCACCGTCCACTCCAGGCCGTGCGTCCGCGCGCCGTCCCAGACCTTCGCCGTGGCCGGTGCGCCGCCCTTCACGCACTTCCAGATCACGTAGACGAACAGCAGCTGCGAGAGGCCGAAGCCGAAGCCGCCGATCGAGGAGACCATGTTCCAGTCGGTGAACTGCGTCGAGTAGTCGGGGATGCGGCGCGGCATGCCGGCGAGGCCCAGGAAGTGCTGCGGGAAGAAAAGGACGTTGACGAAGATCGTCGACAGCCAGAAGTGAACCTTGGCGAGCTTCATGTCGTACATGTGGCCTGTCCACTTCGGCAGCCAGTAGTAGACGCCGCCCATGATGGCGAACACGGCGCCCGGTACCAGCACGTAGTGGAAGTGCGCGACGATGAAGTACGTGTCCTGGTACTGGAAGTCGACCGGGGCGATGGCCATCATCAGGCCGGAGAATCCGCCGATCGTGAACAGGAACAGGAAGGCGAGCGCGAACAGCATCGGCGGCTCGAAGCTGAGCGAGCCCTTCCACAACGTCGCAGTCCAGTTGAACACCTTCACGCCGGTGGGCACGGCGATCAGCATCGTGCTCAGCATGAAGAACATCTCGCCGGCGAGGGGCATGCCCACCGTGAACATGTGGTGTCCCCAGACGATGAACGACAGGAAGGCGATGGAGGCCGTCGCGTAGACCATCGAGTCGTAGCCGAACAGGGGCTTGCGCGCGAACGTCGGGATGATCTCGGAGATGATCCCGAACGCCGGCAGGATCATGATGTAGACCTCGGGGTGCCCGAAGAACCAGAAGATGTGCTGGTAGAGCACCGGGTCGCCGCCGCCTGCCGCGGCGAAGAACGTGGTGTGGAAGAAGTGGTCGGTGAGCAGCATGGTCACGGCGCCGGCGAACACGGGCATCACGGCGATCAGCAGGTAGGCAGTGATCAGCCAGGTCCACACGAACAGCGGCATCTTGAGCAGCGACATGCCCGGCGCCCGCAGGTTCATGATGGTCACGATGATGTTGATCGAGCCCATGATCGAGGAGGCGCCCGCGAGGTGGATCGCGAAGATCGCGAGCGGCAGCGCATCGCCGGTCTGCAGCACAAGCGGTGGGTAGAGCGTCCAGCCGGAGGCGGGGCCGCCGCCCGGCATGAACAGCGACAGGATCAGCAGCGCGAAGGCGGCCACCAGCAGCCAGAAGCTGAAGTTGTTCATGCGCGGCAGCGCCATGTCCGGCGCGCCGATCTGCAGCGGGATCATCCAGTTGGCGAGCCCGACCGTGGCCGGCATGACCGCGCCGAACACCATGATCAGGGCGTGCACCGTCGTCATGGTGTTGAAGAAGCCCGGGTCGACGAGCTGCATGCCGGGCTGGAAGAGTTCGGCCCGGATCACGAGCGCCATGGAGCCACCCGTGAGGAACATGATGAGGCTGAACACCAGGTACATCGTGCCGATGTCCTTGTGGTTCGTGGTGGTCAGCCAGCGCATGATGCCGGTCGCGGGCCCGTGCTCGTCGTGCTGCGCCGCCGAGACGTGATGAAAGGCGTGGTCGTGGGTGTGCTGGGTCGAGCTCATCGTCCGATTACTCCGCGTTCTCGACCCGCAGGGTCGTCTCGTTCAGCTGCGCGATCCGCTCGGCGGCGGGGGCGGCAGCCTGGCGCGCGCTCTTCTGCTGCGCGACCCAGGCGTCGTACTGCGCCTGCTCCATCACCACGACGACGATCGGCATGAAGCCGTGGTCGCGGCCGCACAGTTCGACGCACTGGCCACGATAGGTGCCGGGCTTGTCGACCTTGAACCACATCTCGTTGATGTAGCCGGGTATCGCGTCCTTCTTGATGGCGAAGTCCGGCAGCCACCACGAGTGGATCACATCCGCGGAGGTGATCAGCATGCGGACCTTCTTGCCGGCGGGGACGACGAGCGGGTTGTCGACGTCGAGCAGGTAGTTGTCGACCGTCTTCGGGTCGATGCCGGAGTGCAGCTGGCGCGCCTCGTTGCTCGCCCTGGAGAGCGTCGAGAAGAAGCTGATGCCCTGGTCGACGTAGTCGTACTGCCACTTCCACTGATAGCCGGTGGCCTTGATCGTCATGTCCGAACCGCGGGTGTCGTCGATCCGCACCAGCGTCTTGGCCGCCGGGATGGCCATGAACACCAGGATTCCGACTGGGATCACCGTCCAGATGATCTCCGCCTTGGTGCTGTGGTCGAAGGTGGCGGGGATCGCGCCCTTAGACTTACGGAAGGTCGCGATCGAGTAGATCATCACGGCGAATACGGCGACGGCGATGGCCACGCAGATCCAAAGGATCATCATGTGCAGGCCGTAGATCTCGCGGCTGAGCGGAGTCGCGCCGACGCGCAGGTTGAGGTCGGACCAGCCGGCCAGGGCAGGTGCGGACGCCAGCATCGTCAGGGCTGCACCGGCCGCGAGGGAACGCTTCACCATCTTCATTGGCACCGAAACTCCCGTTGGTCTGCCGAAGGCCGCCTTGCGTGACTGCCGCCGGACCCGCACCGGCCGGTCAGGGCCCGAGGGCGGGTGATTCGTTCGTCTTTCCCACGAGTCGCCGGAGGCGCGACGCCAGGCTGCGCCGCTCCTCCTCCGTGAGAAACCGTCCCACCTCGCAGGCGCGACCGTGCGACTCGATGAGGAGCCGGCTGGGGTGCTGTGCCAGCGCAGTGGGTCGCGCAGTTTAACCTCGGCCCAGTGCCGTGGAAATACCATCACACTCAATCCCGTTCTCATTCGTTTCTGGACCAGCACGGAATCGTCCGACACAACAATGACCTCGCGTTCGGCGCCAAGGTGCATGCTGGCGCGGACCGCCCAGGCGAGCAGGCCGATCTTGAGGCCGGCGAAGGGCAGGAGGGGCCGGAATCCGCGGGGCCCCCCGCACGCCGGCGAGCCCGAAGGTGACGGTCGTCAGGCTGCCGACGAACACCCGGACTGACCGCGGCATCAGCGAGCAGTTCGGGGCGAGCTCGACGCGCCACTCGAGCGCATGGGGGCGGCGCTGCATAAGACGCTGACCATGGTCCGACGGCGGACGGCCAGGGAAGGGGGAATCTAGCCCGGATGGGGCCTGTTGAAAACACGCAACTCACGGAAAAAACAGTAGTTTATGTCAGTGGGCGCGGCCGGCGAGCAGTCGCTCGACGGCGGCCCGGGGCGGTGGGCGGTCCAGCAGCTCGGCAACGGCCTCGAGGTTCGGCGCGGTCCCCAGCGGCGGCAGCAGCGTGAGCGGCGGGCCGCCCAGCAGGCGCTCCAGGGTCGTCAGGTTGGCCTCGGGCCGTTCGAAGCCGGGGTCGATCGCATTGCCGACCCAGCCCAGGAAGGGGCAGCGGCCCGATGCCTTGATGACCTCAAGCGTGAGGCGGGCGTGGTTGAGGCAGCCGAGCGTCAGGCCCACCACCAACACGACGCCGAGCCCGAGCTGCTCGGGCAGGTCGCTCAGGAACCCGGCCGGGTACAGCGGTACCCGCCAGCCACCCGCCCCTTCCACCACGGCGAGCTCGGCTCCGGCCGTGGCCCGGAAATAGTGCTCGACGAGATCCGGCAGGGAGGTGGGGATCCGGGCTTCCTCGGCGGCGAGGTGCGGCGCGATCGCTGGCTCGAAGCAGTACGGGTTCACGAGCTCGTACGGCAGCTCCACTGAGGCGGCGGCCTGCAGGGCGAGCGCATCGGCATTGCGCAGCCGGCCGGAAGCGTCCCGGGTCGACCCGCTGGCGATCGGCTTCAGGCCCACGACCCGGTGCCCCCGGGCAGCCAAGGCCCGCGTCCACGCAGCCGACACCAGGGTCTTGCCGACGCCGGTGCTGGTGCCTGTGATGAAGAGGCCCGGGGTCATGGCCTCACCGCACCTCGCGCGTTCGCCGGCCGATCTGCCCGATCGGCACCCGTGCCACGCCGGCTTCTTTCACGGTCCCGCGCCCGGGCCCCGCCGGCGCCCACGCCTGGCCGAACACGACCTCGTAGCTTGCGGGCAGCTTCCCGTCCGCCTGCCGGAACGTTTCATAGGACGCAACCATCGCCGACAGCGTACGCCTGCCGGTCAGCCCGCGGGGCCGGCCCGCGGTGACGTTGTGGGCCCCGATAGACTTCAGGTCGCGCATCAGCCCGCGAACCTCGGCGTACGCCAGCGTGCAGCGCTCCACATCCAGGACCGGCTCCGCCAGGCCGGCGCGTAACAGGCCGTCGCCGAGATCGTGCATGTCGAGGAAGCGATTGACGTGCACGTGGCCGGGGTCGGCCGCGAGCCACGCCCGGCGCAACTCGACGAGCGTGTCGGGGCCGAGCGTCGCGAAAGTCAGCAGCCCGCCCGGCCGCAGCACCCGCCGGCATTCGCGGAACACGCGGTCCGGGTCCATGCACCACTGCAACATCAGGTTGCTGTAGACGAGGTCGACGCTCGCTTCGCGCAGGGGCAGCGCGGCGGCGTCCGCACCGAGCCGGTCGAACCGCCGCAGCCAGGTCTGCCGGCGGCCCGCCTCGCGCAACATGCCTTCCGACAGGTCGATGGCGATGACGCGCGCGCGGCGATACCGGCGCTTGAGCGCGAGCGCCGCATGTCCGGTGCCGGCGCCGAGGTCGAGCACGACCTCCGGCTCGAGTCGAACGAGGTCGAGCCGCTCGAGCAGCTCCGCGCGCACGCGGGCCTGCAGTACGGCCGCCGCGTCGTAGTGGTTGGCCGCGCGGCTGAAGGAGTCGCGCACCCGCGAGCGGTCCAGGTCGAATTCATGCGCCACGGTCGACCCCCGCCTCGTGATGCGCGGCGGTCGTGTGCACGGCGTGACGCGACAGGAACGGCAGCACCTCGCGCAGGACTTCCTCGGAGTGCGACAGGAAGGGCGCATGGCCGCCCCGCCCGATGAGGCAGTAGCGCGCGGCGGGCAGGGCCGTCGCGAGTTCCCGCCCGGCCGCCGCCGGCGTCACGCGGTCGCGGTCGCCGGCGATGACGAGCGCCGGGTGCGCGATGTGTGGTAGGGCCTGGCGCAGGTCCGCTTCGCGGAGAATCCGCAGCCCGGTCTCGAGAGCGCGGGGATCGGGCTCGCCGTGGGCGTCGAGCCGGCTTCTCAGCATGCGCAGCGACTGCGCGGCGTGTTCGTCGCCCAGCGTCTGCAGCGCGAGGAAGTTCTGCACCGTTCCGCGGTAGTCGGCAGCGAGGCCGCGCGCGAAGCTATCCAGCACCTCCGCTCGCATTCCGTGTTCCCAGCCCTCGCCCGACAGGAATCGCGGCGTCGTCGCGACGAGCACGAGCGCGGATACCTGCGCCGGATGCCGGCGCGCCAGCTCGAGCGCAACCATGCCGCCGAGCGACCAGCCGAGCACGACCGCACCGCGCGGGATGCAGGGCAACACGCAGCGCGCGAGGTCGCCGAGGTCGTGGACGCGGGCAGGCCAGGCACTGCGGCCGTGGCCCGGCAAGTCCACGACGTGTAGGCGCGCGTGCGCCGCCAGCTCGCCGAGCCACGGTCCCCACATGCCGCCGTGCAGGGACCAGCCGTGCAGCAGCACGAGGTCCGGGCCGCAACCCTGGATTTCCACGTGCAAGGCGCTCACGCGAGCGGGCCCCGGACCCGCACCCCGTCGAGCGCCGCAGGGAGCTGCGCGTTCTGCAGGTCCAAGTGCGCCCCCGAAAGCGTGATGCGCGGCGTCGGCTCGCCCGCCATCGAGGCGCGCGCCAGCGGGGTCGTGCCGGCCGCAGAGTGAGCGGCGACGAGTAAGAGTCGGCCGCGGCGCCGGTTGCGTTGGGATGGCTGGGTCACCCCGGCATTCTAGCGGGTCAGCGCCGCATGCCATCCCCGGCGAGGAACTCCTCGATTTCCGCTCGCCCGTCCTGCCAGAGCTCGAAGCGCTCGGTCAACCCGTCGCGCGTGCGTAGCGCCTGCAGCTCTCTGGAGCGCGCCACGAACTGCAGTACCTCGCGTGTCGTGGCCACGATCAGCGGGGTTGCCGTGCGCACGGGCGGTTCCATGGGTGGTGAGCCGAAGCCCAGCTCGCGCGGCTTGGACGCGCCGCTCGCTAGCGCGATTGAGCGGCCGTCCGCCACCAGCACGAACTGGCCGATGGACTCGCCGGCGCCGCGCTTGTCGATCGTGGACCACGCATAGCCATAGAAATAGACGACGTGCGTGCCGCCGCGGTTGACGTCGACTGGCACGAGCGTCAGGTAATCGCGCGCATTCACCGCGAACTCGGGTCGCTCGCGCGCCAACACGATGGGGCGCCCGGCCACGGTTACGGTCGCTGCGGTGCGTTCGTCGAGGTACTCGCGCGCGCCGGGATCCGCCGGCGTGGCGCAGGCAGACAGCAGGGCCATGCCGAGCCCGGCCAGGATGGCGAGCGACCGTCGATGCCCTAGGGTGCGCTCAAGGCTAGAAATCATAGCGGTAGCCGAGGCTCAGGTAATAGCGACTGGTATTCATGCTGCTCGATGGGAGGTTGCGCGATCCCACCTCGGCGCCGCCTTCAAACTCCATCGTCATGTGCCTGCCGCGCAGTTCCGTGCGCAGTGAAGGCGAGTAGATCAGCTGTTGCGAGCCGTCGGTGGCGAACCGGCGCTCATCAACGCGCAGGCGCGGTCCCAGTCGCCAGTACTGGCCGATCGGGAACTGCGAGCCGATTCCCAGCGAGAGCAGGTTCGCCGTCTGCCCCGCCTGGTACTGCAGCCCGAGCGAGGAGACATCGCCCCGTCCGAACAGGCTGTAGCCGAGCGCCTGGGTGGCGACCGACAGCAGAGAGCCGCTCGGGGGTGTCGCCTGGACACCGCCGGAAGCCTGCGTCGCACCGAGGCTCATGCTCGATACGTCCATCGACCACTGCCAGCGCTCGCCAATCGGACGCGACAGCGACAGCGTGTAGGTGTCGGACTCGGCCGTGCGGTCGCGGGCAAGCTGTTCGATCTGGGCCGGCGTGAACAGACCGAACAGCTGGTCGAAGCGGGTGACCGGCTGGCCGATCATCGCGTTGCGGGTCGTGAGGCTCGGACTCTTGCGCCGGTCGACGGTCGCATTGAGGGTCCAGCGGGCCGGCAGCGCCGCCGTGCCGAGCAGCATCACGTCGTTCAGTTCCTGGTAATGGAAGTCGTAGTCGAGCAGGCCGACCAACGTGAGCCCGGGCTTGAAGTATCGCACTTCGCTGCCGATGGCCTGCCGGTCCGTAAGGCCATAGAACTCCTGCGATAACGCGTATACCGAGAAATCCCACGCGTTGGCGAAGGTGCCGAAGTCGCTTGTCAGACCGTAGAACCTGCGGTTCGGGTTCGGCGCATTGCGTGTCGAATCCACGGGCAGGCCCAGGGCGGCACCGACGCGCACCTGGGGGCGCAACTGGTAGCCGGCGTAGAAGCCGTCGAACGTGCCGAGCAGGCCGCCGGCGTTGCCCGACTGGCGGCCGGCGCGCAGCATCCAGTTGAGTTCGCGGTCATCGATCTCGGCGAACATGGTCGTGACGCGTACCTGATCACCGGGCCCGTTCTGCAGCATGTCGAGGGTGTAGCCCGCGCTGGTGCGCGTTGAGAAGTCGAAACGCTCGCCGCGCCTGCGGGCGACGAGGCCCACGTCATTCAGCAGCGCGTTCTGCGTCGTCAGGTTGTTAGAGACCCCGCCGTTGCTGAAGCTGCTCGAGTCCTGACGGTAGATCTGCGAGAAGCCTCCGTACACCTTCCATGGCGACTGCTCGCCGGCGAACGCCTGGCCGCCCTGCGCGGGCCGTGTAGCGAGGGCGAGCGCGCGCAGCCGCTTGCGAACGCGATCGGCGCCCTCCCCCTGCGGATAGGACCGCAGGTATTCCTCGTACTCGGCTTTTGCGTGGGCGAGCTGGCCGCTGCGTTCGCGCGAGAGGGCGAGCATCTCCTGCGCCTCCGCGCGCTCGGGGAACTCCGGCTGCTCGACGAGCTTCGTCAGCAGGGGGATGGCCGTGGCGTAGTCCTTGTGGCGGAACGCCTGCCGTGCCTGCTGCAGGGTCTGCTGTCGATCCTGCGTTGCGAGCGTCGCACTCCTCGCAGGGCCGACCGTCGCTGGCACGTTCGCGACCGCGTTCGGTGTACCGACGGCAGTCAGGGTCTCGTCGTCGGCAATCGCGATCCAGGCCTTCGGGTAGCGGCTGCGCGCCGGCATCAGCACGCGCTTGGCATCTGCCTCCGTGATGAAGGGCCCGACCCTCAGTCGATACCAACGCTGCTCATCGACCGTGATTTCGGAGACATAGGCGAGCACGCCGGTGTCCTTGGCCGCCGCGGCGACGGCTTCGGCATCGAACGGCTCCTTCGATGAGTCAAGGTTGACCGCATAGGTCGAGCCCCCGCCAACGACTTCCTTGACCGTGACCTTGCCGCGATCGGAGTCCGGCCGCAGGAGCCGGATGCGCAGGCCCTTGCCGTCGAACGAGGGCACCAGCACGAACTGCTCCTCACGCGCCCACCCGATCCGCAGTTCCACGTTGGAACCGAACGGCCGCACGATGTCGATCGAGCGGATGACATCGCCCACGCCCACGGTGGGCGGCGGCGGAGTGTCCGCCATGGAGGAGCCGCAGTCAGGAGAGGCGCTCAGGCGCACCTGGATCGCCGCACCGCTCCCTGCCGGCGTGTGGCTCATATAGCGCAGCGTGCAGCCGAAGAGAACCGTGACCGCCACGTAGCCGGATTGTTCTGAAACGCCGACGTCTTCGATCAGGCGGCCACGATCCTGGGCGTGCGACACGACGGACGCATAGAAGAGCGCGGTCAGGCAAAGCAGGCGCTGCGCAGTCGTGGCCATCAGTTGCTGAATGACGTGTCGGTGATGTGGTGATGCGGCCCCGGCCGCTGACTCTGGATCGTCGTCAGCGTCGAGTTCGTATAGACGTGGCAGGCGCCCGAGCAGTTGCGCAGTTCGCTCACCGTGTACTTCACGTTCCCGTATTTCGTATGGGCGCTGGTCGAGAAGTTGCTCGCGTGGCAGCCGGCGCAGTCGGGTTTGTAGGCTGGCGCCCGCCACGTCGCGGCGTCGGTATTGGTGGTGTGACAGCTGAGGCAGGTGAGGGCGACCCGATGGTCACCGGGATACCCGTCGCCGCCCATGTGCCTGAACGTGTTCGGAGTCCACGCCGTCACCGTGTGGCAGTGATTGCAGTCGAATTTGTTGACTGGGAAAGTCATGTGTCCGGTCGATGGGCCCGTGGCATGCACGCCATCGTGGCACTGGTTGCAGCCGCCAGTGATCGCGCTGTGGTCCACCTTGGCCGGCAGCCAGGCAAGAGTCGAATGGCAGGCGCCGCATTCCTGCGTGGTGACCACGTGATTGGTCGGCTTGCCGGTTGCCTTCACGCCATCGTGGCAGCTGCTGCAGGTGCCAATCACGTGCGCATGGTCAACGCGCACTACGGGCTTCCACGCTGTGGTGACGTGGCAGCTGTCGCAGCTCGTGTCGCTCGCAATGTGGGTCGCGCTCTTGCCCGTGGCGAGAGTGCCGTTGTGGCAGGTGTAGCAGGTGCCGATCACCTGCGTGTGGTCGACAGTCACGGCCGGCTTCCATGCAGTCGTGCCATGGCAGGCTTCGCAGACATTGCTCGTCTGCAGGTGGGTTGCGCTCTTGCCGGTCGCGGTGGTGCCATTGTGGCAGCTCACGCAGTTGGTGGTGATGCCTGCGTGGGTGAAGGTAGCCGGCTTCCAGGCGACCGTGCCGTGGCAGGCGCCGCAGTCCGCGGTCGTGGCGATGTGTGTGGGCGTCTTGCCGGTGGCGAGCGTCCCGTTGTGGCAGCTCGAGCACGTGCCGATCACCTGTGCGTGGTCCACCTTTGAGGCGGGCTTCCAGGCGGTCGTGACGTGGCAGGCCTCGCAGGCATTGCTGGTCTGCAGGTGGGTCGCGCTCTTGCCGGTCGCGGTGGTGCCGTTGTGGCAGCTCGAGCAGGAGCCGATCACTTGCGCGTGATCGACCTTCGAGGCGGGCTTCCAGGCGGTGGTGACGTGGCAGGCCTCGCAGACATTGCTCGTCTGCAGGTGGGTTGCGCTCTTGCCGGTCGCGGTGGTGCCGTTGTGGCAGCTCGCGCAGTTGGCGGTGATGCCGTTGTGCGTGAAGGTGGCCGGTTTCCAGGCGAGCGTGCTGTGGCAGGCACTGCATTCGGCGGTCGTGGCGAGGTGCGTCGGCGTCTTGCCGGTCGCAACCGTCCCGTTGTGACAGCTCGAGCACGTGCCGAGAACTTGTGTGTGATCGACCTTCGAGGCGGGCTTCCAAGCGGTCGTGACGTGGCAGGCCTCGCAGACATTGCTGGTCCGCAGGTGGGCCGCGCTCTTGCCGGTCGCTGTCGTGCCGTTGTGGCAGCTCGCGCAGTTGCCGGTGATGCCGTCGTGCGTGAAGCCGGTGGCCGGCTTCCAGGCGACCGTGCTGTGGCAGGCACTGCATTCGGCGGTCGTGGCGAGGTGCGTGGGCGGCTTGCTGGTGGCGACCGTGCCGTTGTGACAGCTTGAGCACGTGCCAAGCACGTTTGAGTGGTCGACACGCGTGGCCGGTTGCCACGCGGCCGTCGAATGGCAAGCCTCGCAGGCATTTGTCGTCTTGATGTGCTGCGTGCCCTTGCCGGCGGCCTTGATGCCATCGTGGCACGCGATGCAGTTGCCGGTGATGCCGGCATGGTTGAACGTTGCCCCGGTCCACGTGATAGTGCCATGACAGGTGTTGCAGTCCTGACTGGTCTGCAAGTGACCGGGCGGTTTGCCGGGGGCATTCACGTTGTTGTGGCAGCTCTGGCAGCTGCCGCGCGCCTGCGAATGGTCGAAGAGGCTCGCCGGCAGCCACGCTGCGGTCGTGTGACAGGCAGCGCACAGCTCGGTGCTGAGGACGTGGGCGGCTGGCTTCGGCGTGGCGCCGATGCGCGAGCCCGGCGAGTGGCATGAGAAGCAGTCGCGCGGCGTGCCCTTGAATACCGCGTCCACGTGGCACGACTCGCAGGCCTGCAGACGATGTGCGCCCGTGAGCTCGAAGCCAGTCGTGAAATGATCGAAGCGGGTACCGGGTGCCTGTGCGAAAGCGACGCCGCAGACCAGCAGCAAGGGAAGGCAGCAGCGAAGAAGGTCTTTCATGGTCGGTCCTCCTACTGCCGGCGCGCGCCCTTGAAGGTCGCGGAGCCATGACAGCGCTGGCATTGGCGCCCGAATTGCCCGAGGTGCACGTCATCCTGGGTATGGCAGGACGCGCAATCGCCCGACAGTTTCACGACCTCCGGAGGCTGCTTGTGGCAGCCTTCACAGGTTGCGCGAGCGTGCGCACCCGTCAAAGCGAAACGCGTCGCCTTGGCATGGTCGAACTCCCAGATGGACCAGCCGTTAGGCGAGTGGCAGGACTCGCACGCGTTGCCCAGGGAACCCTTGTGGCGATCGACGCTCTGGTGGCAGTCGCTGCACGCCGTAGGCGCCCCTTTGAAAGACGTCGACGTGTGGCACTGTTGGCAGGGCACGGCCACGTGCAGGCCGACCAGTGTGAAGCTCGTGAGGTCATGGTCGAAGGTGACGTCGCGACGCCAGTTCTCCATGCCGTGGCATTTCGCGCAGTCCGTGCCGAGGCGCCCCGAGTGCACGTCGCGCACGCGGTGGCAAGCGATACAGTCCGTGCCGAGCTTCTGTTCCGCGAGCGTCGCTGAGTGGCAGGTGTGGCAGTCGACCTTCGCGTGGGCGCCGATCAGCGGGAATTTGCCGTCACGGGCGTGATCGAAGGCGACCGTCTTCCAGGCGACGGTCGCGTGGCACCGATCACAGCTGTCGCCGAAGCGGGACGCGTGTGCGTCCTCCGCGCGGTGGCACCCCGCGCAGTCCTTGGGCAGCGGGTCCTTCAGGCTCGCGGTCTTGTGGCACGCCCGGCAATCGAGCCCGGCGTGCGCGCCGCTGAGCGCGAATCCCGTCTCCTTTAGGTGGTCGTACTTTGAGGTCTTCCAGCCGGCGGCCGTGTGGCAGCTCGAGCAGTCTGAACCGCGTGTCCCGCGGTGCACGTCGTCCGGCGCGTGGCAGGAGACGCACTGGGCGGGCGTACCGGCATAACGCTGGCCGAAGTGGCAGGCAGCGCAGCGAACGTCCTGGTGTTTGTCGCGCAACGCGAAGTGGGTCTTGCCGTGATCGAAGCGCGCCTTTGCCCACCCGGCGACCTCGTGGCAGCCCCCACAATCCTTGCCGAACTTGCCGGCGTGCACGTCGTCCTTGCGATGGCAGTCCGCGCAGGCGGCTGGTGCCTCCCGGAACTTGCGGCCGCTCTTGTGGCACGCCGCGCAGTCGACGGCAGCGTGGGCGCCCTGCAACGGAAAGTTCGTGTTCGCGTGATCGAACGCCGCTCGATTGAACGCGACGATATCGGCGTCGCGACCGAGATGTTCCGTGTGACAGGCTTTACATTGTGCCGAGTCGATGCCGGCCAGGCGTCCGTGAAAGCGCGAGTGCGTGCGGACGTCGGCCGCGACGTCCTTGTGGCAGTTCATGCAAAGTTGCGTCTGCCGACCGCGGTCGGCCCGGTCGTGGCACTGCGCGCAGTCCTGCTCGAGCTTGGCGTGCGCCGCCGACACCTTTCCCGGCATGAGCAGGGTCTCGAGACCCGAGGCCGAGCTGCGCGATGGCGTCACGGCCGCCAGCCCTGCCAGCGTAGCGATGAGCGCGAGGTGACCATGGCGCATGGGGTATTCGGCGAACGCCCAGTAGCGAACGCCTAGTAGACGTGCACTGCAACGACGTGGACCGTGCCGGCGATCAGCAGCATCAGGAACAGCGGCATGTGCAATGCGTGCCACATCGAGAACAACCGCTCGAAAGCCGCGAATTCCACCACCCGGCGGGCGGCGGTGAGGCGGGCATCGACGTATTCTGCGGCGGCGGCGGACAGCCGCTTCGGCTGCGCGGGCTGTGCCAGGGCGACGGTGGTTGCGTGCATGGCGAGGCGCACCTCGCTGTTGAGGCGGCGCCGCGCCAGGGGCACGAGAACGGCGGAGGCGGCGGGCCGCAGGAGCAGCGGAACTCGGCTGCAATCGGCGACCAACCGGTCCTCTTCCCGGCCGATCTTCTCGGCGAGGTCAGGCAGGAACATCACTTCCGAGGACACGTGTCGCAGCCGGTCGGAGTAATCCTTGAGCTCGGCGAGCGTCGCCTTGCGCCCGTGCAGGCCATGGTGGATGTTTGCGTAGAAGTAGCGGCCGAACAGACCGCTGCCGGCGACGACGAGCATGCAAATGAGCGCGACGTTGCTGTTGGTCGCGCCGAGGCTGAAATTGGAATGAAACAGAATCAGCACCGGACCAAGCACGCCCAGAACCATGTGGATCTGGAACCAGAGTTTGTTGGAGCCGATCACGCGCAGCTGCGGCAACCGCTTGCGCGCCGGATAGATCATTAGCAGCAGCATCGCGCTGCCGCCCAAGATGCCTAGGGCGTAGCCGAGACCCGACTGCGGCGTGATGTACTGGGCGGTCGGGAAGCGCAGGCCCCACGTCAGCACGGCGGCGGTGACGAGGTAGGACACGCGGGACGGCGTGAGCCAGCGACGTCGCTTCGAGGCGGAGGGTGTCTCGCTTGGCCGGCCTTTCACGGCACGAAGTCCGTGGTGCGGCGCGGATTGCGCGGCTGGCGGCGGTGCGCTGTCGCGGACGGGGACCGACCGGGTGCGGGCGTGCATGGGCGTCAGCTCCTCGCAGTCGCCAGCCGCGTCGCTTCGGCGATGTTTGCTTGGATGATGCGTGCATCGGAGGAGCCCGCCGGCATGAGCGCGAGCAGCCGCCGCCACGTCGCGAGCGCCTCTTGGTAGCGATGCTCCTCGTGCGCGAGGCTCGCCTTCAGCCACAGCGCCTTGGCGTGGCGTGGATCAAGCGCCAGTGCCTGCTCGATGGCCCTGCCGGGTTCGCCGCGCAGGCTTCCCGCCGGGTTGGCGGAGGCGAGGGCGTCGGCGTAGTCCGCCCAACTATCGGCCGTCATGCCGCCCGCGGCGATCACGACGCGGTAGGTAGCGCAGGCCTGCTGGAACTCCCGCTTGCGCCGATGCTCTTCGGCCTGCTGGAGAAGGTCGGCCGACGGCCGGTCGCCCGAAGCGGCAGCCATCGTCCCTGAGCTGCGCGGCTGCGTGCCGCGCAGCAGCCGCAGGCTATTGGTGACTGATTCCTGCAGGCTGCCCTGCAGAGAAGCCTTGTGCTGCCGCGCCTGCTGCGCCTCCGCGCTGCGGCCCAGGAAGTCGTACGACTGTGCGAGCAGTTCCCAGTCCTTGTCCATCCCACCCTGGGCTGCGAGTCGGGCGGCGAGCGCGGCGGTGGCAGCCTCCATCGAGCCGGCGTTTGCGCCCGGACCGCTGGGCTCGGCAGACCTGGGCGACGTCGAGTCGGCCGCGACGGCGGGATGTGCGGCGGATTTCGCGGCGCCGGCCACGAGCAGGGCCACGGAGACCGCCGCGAGTGCACCGATGCCGGCGAACAGATGCCCGCGCGGCGGGGCGAGACGCGCTAGGCCAAACAAGGCGGCGAGCAGGCCGGCGCACGTGCCGAGTCCGAACACGCCGAGGGCTGCGAACGCCAAGAAGACTTCTGTCATCGACATGTACTCCTGCTTTGGGCCAGGCCCGCGCCGCCGGTCGTTGTTGCTCGGGACGCGAAGAATGAGTCCCGCTCCTGTTGCAGCTGAAACGGGACACTACCGAAGTGGCAGCGATCCGGAACGCCGAACGGTCCACGGATTCCCGATTCGTGACGCAGTTGGCAGCCTGCATAGGAACGAGCGGGGTGTTCCGCGTCGTTCTGGGTAATCTTCGGGCTCGGCATACCGCCGACGCAGCGCGTCCACGGAGTTTGGAGTGTCTGACGCAGGTGAGGCCGTCTTGTTGGTGTACGCGGCGCCGCTCGCGCTCATCTGGGCGTGGTACGTTGGCCGTCGCCGCCGCCGCGAAAGAGTAAGTGCAGACGTGCGCCAACGCGTGGTCGCATCCGGCCTCGCCGAGCCGGCCTCGCTACACCCCGTGATCGACGCCGTGCGCTGCATCGGTTGCGGCTCGTGCGTGAAGGCTTGCCCCGAGCACCACGTACTGGGTCTGATCGAGGGCAAGGCACACCTCATCAATCCATCCGAATGCATCGGTCACGGTGCCTGTCGCGCCGCCTGCCCGGCGGACGCGATCACGCTGGTCTTCGGGACGGAGCGGCGCGGCGTGGATATTCCGTTGCTCTCGCCCAGCTTCGAGTCGTCGGTACCGGGCCTGTACGTGGCGGGCGAGCTCGGCGGCATGGGGCTGATCCGCAACGCGCTGGCCCAGGGCCGGCAGGCGGCGGACGCCATTCGTCGCAGCCGGCCGAGTGCGAGCGGGCGGCTTGATCTGGTGATCGTCGGCGCCGGGCCGGCCGGATTCTCCGCTGCGCTCACGGCCAAGTCGAACGGCATGCAGTTCGTCGCGATCGAGCAGGAATCACTGGGCGGCAGCGTCTTTCAGTATCCGCGCGCGAAGCTCGTGATGACATCGCCCGCTGAGATCCCGCTGGTGGGCAGGGTACGCTTCACACAGACGTCCAAAGAGGAGCTACTCGCGTTCTGGAAGGACGTCGAGCACAAGACCGGCGTCGGACCGGCCATGCGTTACGGCGAACGAGTCGAGGCCATCGAGCGCGATGGCGCGGGCGGGTTCGTAGTGCGGACGTCGAAGAGCGAATACCTTGCAAGGAGCGTGCTGCTCGCCATCGGTCGGCGCGGCACGCCTCGCAAGCTCGACGTGCCGGGAGAAGAGCTGCCGAAGGTCGTCTATCGCCTGATTGACCCCGAGCAGTACGCCGGACGGAAGGTCTTGGTCGTCGGCGGCGGGGACAGTGCGCTGGAGGCCGCAGCCAGCATCGCGGAGACCGGTCGCGCGGAGGTCGCGTTGTCCTACCGCGGCGACTCATTCTCCCGCGCGAAGCCGCGTAACCGCGAGCGCATCGAGCAGGCGGAACGATCGGGCCTGCTGCGCGTGCTGCTGCGCTCCAGCGTGCGCCGCATCGAACCGGAGGCCGTCGTCATGGAGCAAGATGGGCGCGAGCAGCGTCTCGAGAACGACGCGGTGATCGTCAGTGCCGGCGGCATCCTGCCAGCGGAGTTCCTGCGCAAGGTTGGAGTCGAGGTTGAGACAAAGTATGGAACGGCGTGATTGTCAACGTCGGCGCGCGACGTGGCTGGCCGCGCTCGTGCTCGCGCACGTCACTACGGCTGCGATTGCAGCGGCGCCCGCGACGGACCCCCTGGAGCCGGCGAAGGCGGCGATCCGTCTCAAAGACTTCGGGACCGCGACGAGCCGCCTGACCCAGCTCGCGGACGGCGGCAACCCGTCGGCTGCCTATCTGCTCGGCGCGATGCAGGCCATCGGACTGAACGGCCCGGCCGATCCTGAAAAGGCGCGCCACTGGTTCGAGGTGTCGGCAGGCAAGGGCGATGCCCGTGCTGCGTACGCCCTTGCGGCATTGCTCGCGCACGGCGAACCACCAGACCCGGTCAACGCGAAGGTGTGGCTCGAGCGAGCGGCCGCCGCTAGCGACACGCAGGCGCGCGACCTCCTCAGGCGCGGCGCGCTGCCGCTCGAGTTTCGCCCACAGGATGAATTCAAGGATCCGGCGACGCGCGCATTGGCCTTCATGCTGGCCGCTGATCGTGACGATCTGGTAACCCTCGCCGCGCTGGCGGACAAGCCGCTCGTGGCCGCAACAGATGCGTTTGGCCGCACTGCCCTGCATTACGCCGCGATGCACGGGGGTGCGAATTCGGTGCGACTGCTGCTGGCGAATGGTGCGAACGCGGCGGTCGTTGATCGCTATGGCGTGACGCCGCTCATGCTCGCATCGGCTGCGCCGAAACCCGATGCCTGCGGATTGTTGCTGCAGGGGCGCGCGAATGCGGCTACAAGGGACCATGCGGGTGCCTCCGCTCTGTTCTACGCGGCGCGCGCCGGGCGCGTGCCGCAGATACAACTGCTGCTCGAGGCGGGTGCCGATGTGAAGCTGCGCAATTCCGGCGGCCTGACGGTTCTGGACTTTGCGCAGCTCGCGGAATCCCGCGACGCCGAGGCGTTGCTGCGGGGCCGCGGTGCCGTGGCGACGCGGCTGGCGCCCGCTGTGCCGGCACGGCCTGTGGGCGAGATGGTGCGGCCGGGACCCGGTGCAGCGGATGTCTATCGCGATTGGCCTGATGTGGCGGTCGCTGCGGCTCGCAGCGATCCGGTGCTGCTGCAGGCCATGCTGGCGCGGGGCGCCGACGCGAACGCGGTCACGCCGGACGGCAGGAGCGCGCTGCTCGTGGCCGTTGAATCCGGTTCACCGCGCGGTGTCGGCGCCTTGCTCGACGCCGGAGCGAGCGCGGCCCGAGGCGGACCCGCGGGCGCGACTCCGCTGGTGGCAGCAGTGCGACGCGGCGACACGCTGATCGTGCAGGCCCTGCTGGACCACAAGGCGGACGCAAATGCCCACGCGACCACCGAGCTGGGACCGCTCGCCGCAGCGGTGCGCGCTGGCGACCCGGTAGTGACGCTGCAGCTGTTGTCCGCCGGTGCCAATCCCGACGCAAAGGACGCCGCTGGGGATCCGCCCCTCCTGCTGGCCGCGTCGCGTGGCCGTGCGCAGATCGCGAGTGAACTGCTGCGTGCCAGGGCTGACACGAAAGTCACGGACGCCGCCGGGCGAACAGCGCTCTGGCACGCGGCCTGCAACAATCACGCCGCGATCGTCGATGACCTGATACAGGCGGGGGCTGCCGTTGATGCAATGGATGCCGCCGGCACCACCCCGCTCGCCTGCGCCGCGGCCCGTGGTCACGCGGAGGTCGTGGATCGCCTCGTTCGCGCCGGCGCCAACCCAAAGGCGCGCACGAAGGCGGGCGATACGCCGCTCATGCTCGCGGCGGCGGCCGGGCATGCAGGCATCGTCCGCCGGCTGCTCGCCGGGCCCACCGACGCCAACGTGCAGAACCGATACGGCGAGACCGCCTTGATCCTCGCCTGCCAGTCCGGGCAACTCGAAGTGGTCAAGGTCCTGCTCGGTGCAGGCGCGAGCCGTACGCTGCGTAATCGCGAGGGCGTGGCCGCGGCGGATGCCGCGAAGGCGCGGGGATTCAAGGACATCGCGACAATGGTCGAGCACACCTAGCCCAACTTCCGCAGTTAGGCGGGTGCAGAGTAATGCCATCAAGGACTTAGGGTCCGGGGTTGGCACTACATCGGTGTTCCGATGCACAGCGCCGGCACCGACGTATCGACCACTCGACCGATCAATACGTTGCAGAATCGGTGCCGCACGCGCTGCGCGAAAAAACTACAATCAGGGTGCCAACTGCGGAAGTTGGGTTAGCCGTGCGCGGCAGCACGCGGTCCCGCCCGCAACGCTGGATTTCGACGTGCAAGGCGCTCAGCCGAGCAGGCCCCGGGCCCGCAGCCCGTCGAGAGCGGCGAGGAGCTGCTCGATCTGCGCCTCGGTGTGCGCCGCCGAAAGCGTGATGCGCAGCCGCGAGCTGCCGGCGGGCACCGTCGGCGGGCGGATGGCGGGCACCCATAAGCCGGCTTCGAAGAGCGCGTAGCTCGCCTCGAGCGCCACCTCCTCGCTGCCGAGGAGCAGCGGCTGGATTGGCGTCTCGGAGGCCACGAGCCGCAACCCGGATGCGGCGGCACCTGCGCGGAACGACTGCACGTGCGCAAGAACCCGGCGTCTGCGCTCCGGCTCCTGCTGCAGGACGCGCAGCGCCGCGCGGGTGGCCGCGGCCACTGCCGGCGGCAGCGCGGTCGTATAGATATAGGTGCGGCCGCGCTGAATGAGGCTCTCGATGAGCGCCTCGGAGCCGGCGACGAAGGCGCCGAAGGTGCCGACGGCCTTGCCGAGCGTGCACATCAGCACCGGCACTTCGGCCATGCCGAGGCCCGCCGCCTCGACGGCGCCCCGACCCCGCTCGCCGAGCACCCCGAAACCGTGCGCATCGTCGACATAGAGCCAGGCGGCGTGCTCCCGGCAGGCGGCCGCAATCTCGCGCAGCGGGGCCACGTCGCCGTCCATGCTGAAGACGCCGTCGGTGACGACGAGCGTGCGGCCTGCGTGCGCGACCCCGAGCCTGCGCCGCAGGCCGGCGATGTCCGCGTGCCGGAAGCGAGCGAAATCGGCGCCGCTGGCGAGGCCGGCATCGACCAGCGAGGCGTGGTTCAGGCGGTCCTCGAGCACGCGGTCGGCGCGTGTCAGGAGCGTGGCGGCGACGGCGAGGTTGGCCATGTAGCCGGTCGAGAAGGCGAGTGCGCGCGGGCGGCCGACGAACGCCGCGAGTTCGTCCTCGAGGGCGCGGTGCTCGGAGCAGTGGCCGCTCACGAGGTGCGAGGCGCCGCTGCCGACACCCCAGCGGCGGGCCGCCGCGATGAACGCCTCGGTGATCAGTGGATGGTCGGCGAGGCCCAGGTAGTCGTTGCTGCAGAACGCGACGCAGTCGCGACCGTCGACCCGCACGCGGGCGGTGCCCGGTTCGCGTGCCTCGACGGTGCGCCGGCGCCGGTAGCGGTGACCGGCGTCGAGCGCCCTCAATTCGGCGGCGAGCGCCTCATCGAGCACACGGAGCCTCCGGCTGCAGGCCGAGGCGCTCGAACAGGGCGAGGTCGTTCAGCTGCTCGGGGTTCGGCGTGGTGAGCAGCTTCTCGCCGTAGAAGATGGAGTTGGCCCCGGCGAGGAAGCAGAGCGCCTGTACGGCGTCGCTCATGCCGGTGCGCCCGGCCGAGAGACGCACGTGCGAGCGCGGCATCAGCAGCCGCGCCGTCGCGATGGTGCGCACGAGGTCGAGCGAGTCGAGCGGCGGCAGGCCGTCGAGCGGCGTGCCACCGACCTGCACCAGCTGGTTGATCGGCACGCTGTCCGGGTGGTGCGGCAGCGTCGCGAGCGTGTGCAGCATGGAGGCGCGGTCGCGCCGGGTTTCGCCCATGCCGAGGATGCCGCCGCAGCAGACGCTCAGGCCGGCGTCACGAACCGCCTGCAGCGTGTCGAGGCGGTCCTGGTACGTCCGCGTCGTGATGATCTCGCCGTAGAACTCCTCGGAGGTGTCGATGTTGTGGTTGTAGTAGTCGAGGCCGGCGTCCTTGAGTTCGTGAGCCTGCTCACGCGTGAGCATGCCGAGCGTCGCGCAGGTCTCGAGGCCGAGCGCGCGCACCTCGCGCACCATCACCTTGACCAGCTCCAGCTGCTTCGGCTTTGGGCTGCGATAGGCCGCGCCCATGCAGAAGCGGGTCGCGCCGCCCGCCTTGGCGACGCGGGCCGCGTCCAGCACCGCCTCGAGCTCCAGGAGTTCCTCGCGCTGCAGGCCGGTGTCGTAGCGGATGCTCTGCGGGCAGTAGGCGCAGTCCTCCGGACAGCCGCCGGTCTTGATCGAGATCAGCGTGCTCACCTGGATGCGGTTCGGGTCGAAGTGGACTCGGTGCACCCGCTGGGCGTGGTAGAGCAAGTCGCTGAACGGCAGCCCGAGGATCGCTTGTACCTCCTCAAGGAACCAGTCGTTGCGCACGTCGCCGAGGCGGTTCGGGTCAAGCATGAGGCTGTCGATCCTTGGATCTTGGCGGCTGAGCCGGCCGGTGGAGAGTGCCTGCGGCGGACGGCCTGCGGCCGCTGCAGCGCCGGCTAGTATTCGGAGAGGCGCAGGGCGCTGTCAACCGGAAGCGCGACCGCCGGTTGACACGCCGGCCGCGGGCCTATGAGGCGCGCGGGGGGTCCTGGCCACCGCCACGGCCCGCCCGGGAGCGCCCGGCCTCAGCTCGAAAACAGGTAGTTGAGCAGGATCCCGCCGAAGACGGCGAGACCGAACAGGTTGTTGTTGAGGAATGCGCGGAAGCAGGCCGTGGGGTCACGGTGGCGGATCAGGTACTGCTGGTAGATGGCCATCGCCGCAGCCGCCCCGAGCCCGCCCCAGTACCAGCGTCCCATGCCGCTCAGGCGGCCGGCCCAGGCGAGCCCAGCGAGCGCGCCCGTCTGCAGGGCCGCGATGATCCACCGGTCGGCCTGGCCGAACAGAATTGCCGAGGAGCGGATGCCGATGACGAGGTCGTCTTCGCGGTCCACCATCGCGTAGATGGTGTCGTAGGCGGTGGTCCAAAGCACGCCGGAGACGAACAGCACCCACGCGACGAGCGGCAGCTCGCCGGTCTGCGCGGCGAACGCCATCGGCACCGACCAGCTGAAGGCGAGACCGAGGTAGGCCTGCGGCAGGGCGAAGAAGCGCTTCAGGAACGGGTAGGTGACCGCGAGCACCCCGCCGATCAGCGCCAGCACCTGAGTCGGGCGATTGAGCGGAATGATCAGCGCCAGCGCGGCGAGAGCCAGCACCGCGAACAGCGCCAGCGCTTCCGCCGGCGACACGCTCTGCCTGGCGAGCGGACGGTCCGCGGTACGGCGCACGTGGGGATCGAATTCCCGGTCGGCGAAATCGTTCATCACGCAACCGGCGGAGCGCATGACGAAGGTGCCGATGAGGAAGATGACGAAGATGCGCTCGTCGGGGCGGCCGTCGGCCGAGATCCACAGCGCCCACAGCACGGGCCACAGCAGCAGCCAGATGCCGATCGGGCGGTCGAGCCGCATCAGCCTGGCGTATTCGCGCAGCCGCCCGCCCCAGCGCGACGGCGTCGCGCTGCTCTTGTCGAGGTCGGTCACGTTGCGCATCGCAGGAGGGCCCCTTGACCCGGCTCAGACTTTGCGGAATCGGTCGCCCTCGCCCACCCAGCGGGCGAGGAGGGGCGCTATGTTGGACTGCGGGCCGCGAAGCATCAATGCCGCGGCCTTCTGCACGCCCGGCAGCAGGTCCGCGTCGCGCGCCAAGTCGGCGACTCTCAGTTGCATCAGGCCGGTCTGGCGCGTGCCGAGCAGCTCACCGGGCCCGCGCAGCTGAAGGTCCCGGCGGGCGACCTCGAAGCCATCACTGGTGTCCCGCAGCACCGTGAGTCGCTCGCGCGCTACCGGCGACAACGGGGCGTGATAGAGGAGCAGGCAGGTGCTCTCGATCGCGCCGCGCCCGACCCGGCCGCGCAGCTGGTGTAGCTGCGCGAGCCCCATCCGCTCGGCGTTCTCGATGATCATGAGGCTAGCGTTCGGAACGTCGACGCCGACTTCAATCACCGTCGTCGCGACCAGTAGGTCGAGCTTGGTGGCCTTGAACGCGCTCATCACCGCATCCTTCTTCTTTCCCGGCATGCGGCCGTGCACGAGCCCGACTCGCACCTCCGGCAGAGCCGCGGCGAGCGCGGCGGCGGTCTCGTCGGCGGCCTGGTAACGCAGCTCCTCGGATTCCTCAATGAGCGGGCAGACCCAGTACGCCTGCCGGCCCGAGCGGCAGGCCGCGTCGACGCGCGCGACCACCTCGTCGCGGCGGGAGTCCGGCAGCACCACAGTGCGGATCGGCGTGCGCCCCGGCGGCAGCTCGTCGATCACGGAGACATCGAGGTCCGCGTACGCCGTCATGGCGAGGGTACGGGGGATCGGGGTCGCGGTCATGACGAGCTGGTGCGGGTAGCGGCCGTCGGCCAGGCCCTTTTCGCGCAGCTGCAGGCGCTGGTGGACGCCGAAGCGGTGCTGTTCGTCGACGATCACCACCGCGAGGCGCCTGAACGCGACGCCTTCCTGGAACAGCGCGTGCGTGCCGACCGCTATCTGGATGTCGCCCGAGGCGAGGTCACCCTCAAGTGCCGCCCGCGCCCGGCCGGTGTGGCGCCCCGTCAGCAGCGCGACGCGGATGCCGAGCGGCTCGAGCCAGGCGAGGAAGTTGCGCGCGTGCTGCTCGGCCAGCAGCTCCGTCGGCGCCATGATCGCAGCCTGCGCGCCGTGCTCGACGGCGCGCAGTGCCGCGAGAGCCGCCACCACCGTCTTGCCCGAGCCGACGTCGCCCTGCACGAGGCGCATCATCGGGTGCGCTCGCTCGAGGTCGGCGGCGATCTCCGCCCAGGCCCGCTGCTGGGCGCCGGTCAGCCGGAATGGCAGCTGCACGAGACAGCGGTCGAGCAGGTCTGTCCGGCGCGGCAGCGGCCAGGACGCGTCGGCATTGGCAGCCTGACGCAGCAGGCGCAGGCTCAAGTGATGGGACAGCAGTTCCTCGAAGGCCAGCCGGCGCTGCGCCGGGTGGCGGCCCTCGTTGAGCAGCTCGAGCTCCGCCGCTGGCGGCGGCCGGTGCACGTAGCGCAGCGCCGCCTCGAGTCTCGGCAGGTCGAGGACGTCGAGCACACCGGGCGGGATGTGGTCGCGCAGCCCGCCCGACGGCAGCATCGCGAGGGCAAGTTCGCTGAGCCTGCGCAACCGGCCCTGCTGAACTCCCTCGGTCGTCGGATAGATGGGCGTCAGCGATTCCGAGACTCCCTCGGGGACGTCGGCGGCGACGCGCCGGTACTCGGGATGCACGATCTCCAGGCCGCCGGGGCCCACGCGCACTTCGCCATAGCAGCGCAGACGCGTGCCGCGCGCGAGCCCCTGCTGCTGTGCGGCGGAGAAATGAAAGAAGCGCAGCGTCAGGAAGCCCGAGCCGTCCGCGAGCCGCACGAGCAGCGCCCGCCGGCGCCGGAAGACGACTTCGGCGAGCTGCACCTCCCCCTCGATGACGGCGCGGGTGCCGCTGCGCAGCGTGCCGATGGGGACCACGCGGGTGCGGTCCTCGTAGCGCAGCGGCAGGTGAAAGAGCACGTCCTGGACCGTGCGCAGGCCGAGCCGCTCGGCCAGGGTTTTGGCGAGCGCGGGACCGACGCCGCGCAGCGCCGTGATCGGCCGCTCATCGAGCGGGGCGGTGGCCGCCAGCGGCGTGCCCACGGATGCCTTCAGAGCTCGAGCACGCAGTCCATTTCGACGGCGGCGCCCCTCGGCAGCGCCGCCACGCCGACCGCCGCGCGAGCCGGGTACGGCTCGGCGAAGTACTCGGCCATCACCGTGTTCACCAGTGCGAAGTGGCCAAGATCGGTGAGGTAGACGTTGAGCTTGGCCATGTTGCGGAAGTCGCCACCGGCCGCGCGGGTCACCGCGAGCAGGTTGTCGAACACGCGGCGGACCTGCGCTTCCATGCCGCCGGTCACGAGTTCGCCGGTTCCGGGGTCGAGCGGGATCTGTCCGGACAGGTACACGGTGTTGCCGGCCCTGACGGCCTGCGAGTACGTGCCGATGGCTTTCGGCGCCTGGTCGGTCGAGATCGGGGTGAGAGGCACGGCGGGAGACTCCGGGTTCCTGGGGCTAGGCGAGAGTGCGGGTGACCTTCAGCACTTCCTTCATGCCGCGCACCGACCGGATCACTGCGGCAAGCTGTTTGCGGTCGTGGACCAGCAGTTCGAAGATCAGCGTCGAGGTGTCGCTGTCGCGCTCCACCACGGAGACGCGGTCGATGTTGGTCTGCGTGCCGGCGGTGGCGGAGGCGACCTGCGCGAGCACGCCCATGCGGTTCGACACCTCGATGCGGATCTCGACGTGGAAGAGGCGGTCCATCGCTGGCTTCCACGTGACCGGGATCCACTTCTCGGGCTGCTTGCGGAACGAGGCGAGATTGCCGCAGGCCTCCCGGTGGATCACGACGCCGCGGCCGGTCGACAGGGTCGCGAGGATCGGGTCGTTCGGGATCGGGAAACAGCAGCGGGCATAGGTGACGACGAGGCCCTCGGTGCCCTCAATCGCGAGCGGGCCCGGCGTGCCTTCGGGTGGAGTTTCCGCGTCCTCCGGCAGCAGCCGTCGCGCAATGAACGGCGCGACGCGCTCGCCGAGGCCTACCTTCTCGAAGAGCTCGTCGCGCGTCTTGAGCCCGAGCTCGCGCACGACCGCGGCCACCGTCGCCTCCGGCACCTTGCGCAGGCTGAGCGAGAATTCCTCAAGCGACTGGTTGATGAGGCGCTTGCCGAAGTCGACGGCCTCGCCGCGCTTCAGGTTCTTCACGTACTTCTGGATCGCCGCGCGCGCCTTCGCCGTGACGACGAAACTGGCCCAGGCCGGGTTCGGCGTGGCGCCCTTGGCGGTGATGATCTCGACCGACTGGCCATTGCGCAGCGCCGTTCGCAGCGGCACGAGGCGGCGGTCGACCTTGGCCGCCACGCAGCGGTTGCCGACGTCGGTGTGCACGTCGTAGGCGAAGTCGACGCAGGTCGAGCCCCGCGGCAGGCGGCGGATCTCGCCCTTCGGGGTGAACACGTAGACCTTGTCGGGGAACAGGTCGACCTTGACGCTCTCGAGGAACTCCTCGGAGTTGCCGCCCTGCTGGATCTCGACCAGCTGCTGCAGCCACTCGCGGGCGCGGGCGCTCTGGTCGCCGCCGGCGGTCTCGCCCTCCTTGTACTGCCAGTGCGCCGCGATGCCCGACTCGGCGATGCGGTGCATCTCCTCGGTGCGGATCTGCACCTCGATCGGCATGCCGTTCGGGCCGAAGAGGGTGGTGTGCAGCGACCGGTAACCGTTCACGCGCGGAATGGCGATGTAGTCCTTGAACCGTCCCGGCATCGGCTTGTAGACGCTGTGCACCACGCCGAGGGTGCGGTAGCAGGTATCCGCGTCGCCCACGATGATGCGGAACCCGTAGACATCGACGATCTCGCCGAGGGAGATCTTCTTGCGCCGCATCTTCTCGTAGATGCTGTAGGCGTCCTTCTCGCGGCCCTCGACGCGCGCCGGAATCGCCACCTTGTCGAGCGCCTCCTTGAGCGCGGCGGCGATGCGCCCGACGAACTGCTTCTGGTTGCCCTTCGCGTGGCGGACCGCCGTCTCGATGACCTTGTAGCGCTTCGGGTAGAGCGAGCGGAAGCCGAGCTCCTCAAGTTCGCGCTTGATGGCGTGCATGCCGAGCCGGTTGGCGATCGGCGCGTAGATCTCGAGCGTTTCGCGCGCGATGGCGCGGCGCTTCGCCGGCGGCATGGCCCCGAGCGTGCGCATGTTGTGGGTGCGGTCGGCGAGCTTGACCATGATGACGCGGATGTCGCGCACCATGGCGAGCAGCATCTTGCGGAAACTCTCCGCCTGCGCCTCGGCACGGCTGCTGAACTTGATCTGGTCGAGTTTGCTTACACCGTCGACGAGTTCCGCCACGTCCGCCCCGAACCGTGAGGTGATTTCTTCCTTCGCCGTCGGCGTGTCTTCGATGACGTCGTGGAGGATGGCCGCCATCAGCGTCATGGAATCGAGCTTTAGGTCGGCGAGCAGTCCGGCGACGGCGACGGGGTGGGTGATGTAGGGCTCGCCGGAGCGGCGGCGCTGGCCCTCGTGCGCTTGGAAGGCGAAGTCATAGGCCTCCTGGACCCGCTCGACCTCCTCGGGCGGCAGGTAGCCTTCGAGCTTAGAGACGAGCTGGTTGATGCCTATGGACCGTCTTCCGTAGGGCAGCAGGCTGCGCAGGGAAGACGTGACGTCCATGGGCGGGGGCGGTGTCCGGAGGGTCAGTCTCCCAGCCCGATCTGCGGTGCGCGCAACTCGCCCATGAACTCCGGCTCCGGCATGAATTCCGGTGGCGGGGGCGCGTCCGGCTCCTCGAGGATCTCGAGGCCGACGTGGCCCGCGGCGATCTCGCGCAGGGCGAGCACCGTCGGTTTGTCGTTCTCCCAGTCGAGCGTAGCCTCGGCCCCGTTCGCCAGCTTGCGGGCGCGGCGGGCCGCCACCAGCACCAGCTGGAACAGGTTGGGAACGTTCTGCAGGGAGTCTTCGACGGTGATGCGGGCCATGTTCGGTGCGTTCGTCAGTCAGGCAGGGAGACAAGGGGCGAAAGCATATCAGGAAACCGTTCACTGACCAGCGATCGCCATTTTCAGGGGGCCGTCAGGCGTGCCGCCAGCTCCGCAAGTCCCGTGCGGTCGCGGCGCAGGGCCTCGCCGCGGCCTGCGACGATGCTCTGTAACTCTTTGACTGAACTGGAGAAATCTTCGTTGACGACGACGTAGTCGAACTCTTGCCAGTGGGTCATTTCCGTGGCCGCCTCGCGCAGGCGCCGCTGGATGACCTCCTCGGCATCCGTCGCCCGGCCGCGCAGGCGGCGCTCGAGCTCCACACGGCTCGGCGGCAAGATGAAGATGGAGAGGCACTCGGGCAGGGCTTGCCGGATCTGCTGTGCCCCCTGCCAGTCGATCTCGAGGATCAAGTCCTGACCGGCGGCGAGGGACTGCTCGACCTGCCGCCGCGCGGTGCCGTAGTAGTTGTCAAAGACGCGCGCGTGCTCGAGGAACTCGCCACCCGCCACCATGCGCTCGAAGTCCTGCCTGGACACGAAGAAATAGTCGCGGCCGTGCACCTCAGCGGGGCGCTGGCTGCGCGTCGTATAGGAAATGGAGAAGCGCAGCCCCGGCTCGCGTTCCATCAGCGCGCGCACCAACGAGGTCTTGCCGGCCCCGGAAGGCGCAGCGATGACGAAGAGCCGGCCGTGGCGTGGAACGGCCTGTGAGGGCTGGGTCACCCCGGCATTCTAACGGGCCGCCGCCCGACGCTGCGTGCGGCCGGCAGTCGTTTGTGCCGATGGCGGCTTGGGTCTAGTGTGAGCCGCCGACCTTCACCGTCACGGCCGCGGTCGTCTTCGCATCCACGGTGGATGCCGGGCTCGACGTCCACGTTGCCCGCGTGCGCAGCAATCGATGGTCCGTGAGGCGCCCCATGTCGGCCAGGCCTTTCATGCGTTGTTGCGCCGACGTGCATTTGAGCGGCGCCGACGGCCCGTCCGCGGCCGCCACGGACGTGAACTCCATCGTCAGTGATCCGTCAGAGCTACCGAGACTCGCCGAGCCCGCTTCGGCGCTGGCCCGTCGAGGAACGGGGCGAGCTTCGCCCGAGTCTGCTGTGTCTCGACCTGACGTGCAGCGGGCGCTGCATTGCCCGCATGGTGGGGGGGGCTGCCGGCCGCTCACGATTGGGTGCCGACGTTCCCCGGACAGCTGCAGCCGTGCATTAGTTGCTATCGGCAGGCGGACGATACCGACCAAAGACCGCGACGCGAGCGATGGTCCGAGCTCCTATGGCCGGCGAGAACAATTCAATAAAGCCAGCGGTGATTCAGCGGCTTGCGAACAATCGTTTCCGTCAGCGCCTCGCGCGCCGCGGAGGGAGTGACCTGTCCCGATCGGTCCGCCAGTGCGGCGAGGATGCCATCGCCGTTCTGCACGTCGGTACTGGCGCTAATGGGCGTCCACGTGCGGTGACGGCGGCTTCGGCGGCAGGTGCAGTCCCGAGAGCACGGTCTTCATATCGATCATCAAGGTGTGCTGACCACCTTCGTCCCCGTAGTTCACCAGCATGCGATCCGGTGCGGGCGCCAGGGGGAAGAACGCACCCAGACGGCGCTCCCGCTGGTCGCCAGCCAGCGACAACGGCAAAGGTGTGCTTTTCGACTTGATCTCGTGGTCGACCTCATGGTCCTGCACAGCAACGACCGTCCCCGCCAGGACGAGTGCCGGCGCCACGATCACCGCTCCCGCTGCAGCTGCCGTGGCCGCTGTTGTCGTTGTGGCGACACTCGTAGTGGCTGCCAGAGCAGCCATCCCGCCCACCGCGCTCGCCCCAAGCACTACTTCGCCGGAACCGAAGAGGGTCGATGCCCCAACCCCGGCCCGCACTTCGATACCCGAATTCTAATAACGCCGCGCCATTTCCTCGCTTGCCGCCACGAGCTCGGTGCGACTGGTGCGCGGCGCGACGCCCATGCCCAGCGAGTTGACGATTGCGACACCCGTGATCTCGACCGGCGTGCTCGACGTCGTTCGGACGCGCAGCAGGTATTCGTCCCAGTTGGCATTGCTGGCCCAGGTCCCCGGCCCGTCGCGGACGATCACGGTATCAATGGTCACGGCGATCCGTTCGTCCGCCGCGGCGGCAATCGCCCCCGTGTCCCGCAATGGCACCGGCTTGTCGAGCTTGTGCGTGCCCGCACATCCTCCGAGCAAGAACGACGCAGTGAAGGCCGAAATCGCTGCTCTGGTCTGACCTGCGGTCGATCGTTTCCGTTCACTCATGCCCCGGCTCCTGCGGCACGAGCCAGCCATCGCGGTAGATGAGCGTCGGCTGCTGCCCGAATGCCGGCGGCATTCCACTGGACACCTGGATCGGGCTGTCGATCAGCGCGTACAGCAGTTCTCCCGCGGAACAATGGATTTTGGTCTCTGCTATGACCTCCTGTCCCGCGCGCGCTTCGAGTTGGTGATCTCCGGGCGCGAGCGTCAAAGGGGTCAGCCACGCGCGTAACGTGTAAGGCGGGGGTTGAGGCGCCTCAGCCCGCGAGGGAGCGCTCGCCGGCGTGGTCGCGAGTGGCGGCTGAGCCTTGCCGTCGACGGTCAGTGTCGAGGGGCACTGCCGTTCGGCATCGCAGCCCAGCACCAACGTGCACCGGTCGCGAGGTCTGACTTCGCTCAGGTAAGCGTCGCGCTGGTTTGCAGAGACAGACAACGATGTGGTCCGCCCAACCTGCGAGACGACGATCGCGTCACCCGCCTTTAGCATCAGCGGGGGCTCATGCTCACCCCACCCCGGTATCGCGCGATCGACGCCCTTGTCCAAGGCCAGGACCTTCCCGTTGGAGTCGTAGGTCACGAGCGCCAAGGCGTCGACATCCTGGGTCATCGAGAACGGAACGATATAGAGAACACCCAGCCCAACGTTCCGGCCGGAAGAACGGAACAGGTCGAACCGCCAGTAATTACTCGCGAGTTGCGGCTCGCCCAGCAGCGCGCGTACCTGTGGGCGATCGGACTGCCCCACGGCGATAGGCGCAACCTGATCTGGGAGCTTCTTGTCTACATCCGTGCGATGCACGGGAACGCCAGCACACGCCGCCAGCGCCACCAGCGGTGCGAGGCCGAGTCCTCGCCGCAATCCTCGACGGACCCACGGTAGTGCTGCGATCCGCATTCCTGTTGACTCCACGCCGCTCTTCCGGATGCGGCGCCAACCTACACTTCGCCCGGGAGAACCCCATCCGCACTTTCCAATCAACCCTGAGGCAGTGCCGGCCAGGCTTCGAATCACCTCTGCGCCGCTACCGGGTGGCGCAAGCCACCCACGGGCAGGCTGATGCGTCGCGACGGCTCATTTCTTGTTGACGCTGGCAACCGGCGATGCGCGTCGAGCCGTTGCATTCCAGCGCCGCCAGCGCCATCGGCCGGATACCTGTCGTAGCTAGAGGGGTCTACCCAGCCAGAATTTGACGCCAGGCTCGCGCGCCAGTTGCGCCAAACGATCGAAAAGCAGCTCCTGCCAGAGATGCACGATGCGAGCGGGCGTGAACTCGGCAGCGCGCCTAATCCCGTTCTCAACCATGGCACGGTGAGGCTCGGGCTCACGGAGCAGCTTGATCACCGCGGCTCTTGCCTCGGTGACGTTCGCAACCTCGAGGTAGTCGAGCGGGCCCTTCCGTAGCGCGCGGTAAGCGAGTTCTGGACCGAGAATGGCTGGAACGCCGGCCAGCCACGCGTTCACCAGTTTGGTCGCTGGGCGGTCGCGGTACGTCGTCGAACTCTCCGGCCTGACTGCGACGATCAGGTCGACGCTGCGATAGTCGGGGAATTGCAGGCCGCTGGCGTCGGTCCGCAGATCGGCATACGGCACGGCGTCGCACATCCACTCTATGCGCTGTTCTCGCAGGAACTCCAGCCATTCGGCGCCCTGGAATGCGCTGTCCAGGCTGCTCGGGAAGCCCTTGAATGCAGCGGATTCGATGCGCGTAGCCCGGGCGGGATCGCGTGGCATCAATCCCGGCTTCGGCCAGCGCGCCATGAAGAAGCTGCGCGCACCGTCGGCTTCCGCCGGGTTCTGGACAATGATGGTATCGGCGAATGGCGGCGCGCCTCGATGACTGCCCATCGCGACGGCGATCAGCACCCCGGCTGAATGCCAGCGTCGCCGCCGTACTTCCCGGTAATCCCCGGCGCCAATCACCACGATTCCCGATTCGGGCAGGCTGTCGCGCAGCTCGACATCGTTGCCCGCGGCCTTCAGGCGCAAGTGGGTTTGCAGGATCCAGGCGGAGGTCGTGGTGACAAACTCGCGCCAATCCCGATCCGGGTCGAGACTTGCAAGGATCGTCAGCCGACGCTGGTCTAGCAACAGAACAAAACTGCCCCGCATTTCTGGCACAGTTCTGGCGATGCCGGTGGCATCGCTTGCCTCCTTCGCGGCAGCGAAGATGATGCCCGATTTAGGGCGCTGCTGGCATCGCGGGCGGTCGCGCGCTCGGACTCCACCGAATGTTTCATCGAGCGCGGGCATCGCTGCGCCTGCTGCTGCCGGTCAGGTGTCGCGACGGTCGCGAAATCGGTCTGTTGCAGGTCCGTCCGCCGGTGTCGACCCGTCGTGCGACAGGGTGGATTCGATCGCACGAGTAGCGGCCTGCTTCAGGGGCAACACGGTGCTGTAGCGTAGCCAGCAGCGTGGCCATTTGGATCAGCCGGGACCGGCCGGCTGAATCAATCCCTTAATTTTCCAGAACTTAACGCATATCAAAACCGGCTACTCAACATTCTGCACCTGCTCGCGCATCTGCTCGATCAGCACCTTAATATCCACGGCGGAGCGCGTCGTCTCTGTGTCCTGCGACTTTGACGACAGCGTGTTGGCCTCGCGGTTGAGCTCCTGCATCAGGAAATCCAGCCGGCGGCCGGCGGGCTCCGTCGAATCGAGCACCTGGAGTGTCTCGGTGATGTGACTGCCGAGGCGGTCGAGTTCTTCCTCGAAATCCATCTTGTAGGCGAGCAGCACGAGCTCCTGCTCCAGCCGCTCGGGGTCGACCTGCGTGCCGAGCTGCGCGATGCGCTCGGTGACGCGCGCGCGGATGCGCGCACTCGTCTCGGGCAGCCGCGCCCGAACCAGCGTGACGCTTTGCTGCAGCGCCTCGCAGCGCGAGCGCAGCATCTCGTGGATACGGGAGCCTTCGCGGGCGCGTGAGTCGTTGAGCTCTGTCGCCGTCTCACGCAGCAGGCCGAGTGCCTCGGCGAGCACCGGAGCCATGTCGCGCTCGGCCTCGCGGACCACCCCCGGCCAGCGCAGCAGCTCAAGGGCGTTGAGCGGCTCCGCGCCGTGCTGCGCGATCGCGCTCACCTCGGCCGTCCGCGCGATGAGCTGCTCGAGGAGCGCGCGGTTCAGTTCGAGGCTGCCGGCGGCGGCGGTGGTGTTGCGCAGGTAGAGGCTCGCGTCGACTTTGCCGCGCCGCAGCGCCGCGCCGAGCAGCTGCCGTGCGTCGCTCTCAAGGCTGCGCAGCTCCTCGGGCATCCGCAGCGAGAGCTCAAGGTAGCGGTGGTTGACCGCGCGCAGCTCGCAGGCCAGGGTGCCCCACGGGCCCTGCCGCTCGCGTCGCGCAAAGCCGGTCATGCTGCGGATCATGCGATGGTTCCGGAAAATGCAAAGGAAACAGGCGATTCCGGCGGGCAAGCCACTTACGGGGATGCAGCGCGGGATGGTATAAGACGCGCCGGAGTTTACATGAGAACAGGCGTGCCGGAGCCAGCCTTGCAGATCGAGCACGCGGATCTGAGCCTCCTCGGTCAACGCGACGACAATCAGGACCGCGTCGGCATCGCGCTCGGCGATGGTTCGGCCTTTATGGCCGTCGTCGATGGCATGGGCGGGCACGCGGACGGGGCGCGGGCCGCGGAGGTCGCGATCCGCACCATGCTGGCGGAGTTCTGGGAAGCGAGCCGGCCGCTGTTCGATCCCGACGGCTTCATGCACCTGACCGTTGGCCGCGCACACGATGCCGTTGTGCAGCTCGGTGACGCACTGCCGCCCGAGATCCGTCCGCGCGCGACCTGCGCGATCTGCCTGGTGCAGGGCTCGAGCGCGTACTGGGCCCACGTCGGCGACAGCCGCGTCTACCAGCTGCGCGGCGGCCGGATCTTCGAGCGCACGCGCGATCACAGCCACGTCGAGCTGCTGCTGCGGACCGGGCGCATCACCGAGCGACAGGCGGTCGCTCACCCGATGCGCAACTATGTCGAGTGCTGCATCGGCGGCGACCCGGTGCTGCCGGAAATGACGCTGAGCGGCCGGCGCGCGCTCAAGCCCGGCGACATCCTGCTGCTGTGCTCGGACGGCTTCTGGTCGGGCCTCACCGATGAGCAGGTCGCCAAGCTCGGCCAGAACCAGGAGCAGACCCTCCGCGAGTCCCTCGCGCAGCTCGGCGCCATGGCCGTGCAGGCCACCGCGCCTTTCGCCGACAACACCACGGCCGCCGCCGTTCGCTGGCTCGGCCCCTGACGACCCGGAGTTCGCACCTTGAGACCGAGCGGACGCGCACCTGACGAGCTGCGCACGATACGCATCACCCGCGGCTTCACGCGGCACGCCGAGGGTTCCGTGCTGGTGGAGTTCGGCGACACGCGCGTGCTGGTCACCGCCACCGTCGAGGACGGTGTGCCGGCGTTCCTGCGCGGCAAGGGGGAGGGCTGGGTCACGGCGGAATACGGCATGCTGCCGCGCTCGACGCATACGCGCAGCCCGCGCGAAGCGGCGCGCGGCAAACAGGGCGGCCGCACCCTCGAGATCCAGCGTCTCATCGGCCGCTCGCTGCGGGCGGTGATGGACATGCGGGCGCTCGGCGAGCGCACGGTCACCCTCGATTGCGATGTGCTGCAGGCCGACGGCGGGACGCGGACCGCCGCCATCACCGGGGCCTACGTCGCCCTCGCCGATGCCATGGAGAACCTGCTGCGGCGCAAGGCGATCGCCTCGATTCCGCTGCACGGGCAGGTGGCGGCGGTCTCGGTCGGCATCGTCGACGGCACGCCCGTGGTCGACCTCGATTACGCGGAGGATTCGAGCGCGGAGACGGACATGAACGTCGTCATGAACAACGGCGGCGGCTTCATCGAGGTGCAGGGCACCGCGGAAGGCCACGCCTTCCGCCGCCACGAGCTCGACCAGCTGCTCGACCTCGCCGCGACGGCGTGCCAGCGGCTGTTCGCCGCGCAGCTCGAAGCGCTGCAGGAACCCTTCCCGGAGCGCCAAGGCTCGGGCGACCGGGCGCGGGCGCGGTGACGAGGCACCGGCCCGCCATGCCGGCGCGGTTGGTGCTCGCGACCGGCAGCGCCGGCAAGCTGCGGGAGATGCGGGAGATCCTCGCGCCGTGGCACGTCGACGTCCGCTCGCTCGCGGAGTTCACCACGCCGGCCGCCGAGGAGACGGGCTCGAGCTTCGTGGAAAACGCTCTCCTCAAGGCGCGCTTTGCCGCCGCGGCCGCCCGCCTGCCGGCCATCGCCGACGATTCCGGCCTCGAGGTCGACGCGCTGCAAGGCGCGCCCGGCGCGCACTCGGCGCGCTACGCCGGGCCCGGTGCCGACGACGCCGCCAACAACCGCAAGCTGCTCGAGGCCCTGGCCGCGGTGCCGCAGGAGCGGCGAACCGCGCGCTACCGCTGCGCAATGGTGTTCGTGCGCTCGGCGTCGGACCCGGCGCCGCTGATCACGCAGGCGGCCTGGGAGGGACGCATCGCGCGCGTGGCGCGGGGCAAAGGCGGCTTCGGCTACGACCCGCTATTCCTGGTGGGCGCGACCGCTGCCACGGCGGCAGAGCTCGAGCCGGCGGTGAAGAACCGCCTGAGCCACCGGGGACAGGCGCTGCGGGCCCTGGTCGCTGCCCTGGCGGGCGACGCCGCCCGGACCTGACCTTGGGCGCGGTGACGTTGCCTCCGCTGGCCCTCTACGTCCACCTGCCGTGGTGCGTGCGCAAGTGCCCGTACTGCGACTTCAACTCGCACGCGGTGCCGGCGGCCGGCTTGCCGCACGAGGCCTACGTCGACGCCCTTCTCGACGACCTGGAGTTCGCGCTGCAGGGCTGCGCCGGCCGCGAGCTCGTCTCGGTTTTCTTCGGCGGCGGCACGCCGAGCCTGTTCCCGCCGGCCGCGATCGGACGGGTGCTCGCGGCGGCGCGCGCCATGGTGCCGTTTGCGCCCGATGCCGAGATCACGCTCGAGGCCAACCCCGGCACGCTCGAGCGCGGCCGCTTCGCCGACTATGCGGCCGTCGGCGTGAACCGGGCGTCGCTCGGCGCGCAGAGCTTTGACGACCGGCAGCTCGTCGCGCTCGGGCGCATCCACGCGGGGCGCGACGTCGAGGCGGCGGTCGATGACCTGCGCGCCGCCGGGATCGACAACTTCAACCTCGACCTGATGTATGCGCTGCCCCAGCAGACGCTGGTCGAGGCACTGCACGACGTCGAGCGCGCGATCGCGCTCGGTCCGGCCCACCTCTCGCATTACCAGCTGACGCTCGAACCGGATACGCCGTTCGCGAAGCGGCCACCGCCGCTTCCCGACGATGAAGCCAGCTTCGAGATGCAGCTCGCCGCCCAGGAGCGCCTCGCCGCAGCGGGGTTCGCGCAGTACGAGGTGTCGGCGTATGCGCAGGCCGGGCGGCAGTGCACGCACAACCTGAACTACTGGCGTTTCGGCGACTACCTCGGTATCGGCGCCGGGGCGCACGGCAAGGTCACCGAGGGCGCGACCGGCGGAATCGTGCGAACGGCGCGCGTCCGCCACCCGGCGCGCTACCTGGCGGCCAGTGGCCCGGCGGAGCGCCTCGCGGAGCGCCGCGTCGTGGCGGCGGCTGACCTGCCGTTCGAGTTCTGCCTCAACGGGCTGCGCCTGATCGAGGGGTTCAGCGCGTCGCAGTTCGAGGCGCGTACGCACCTGCCGCGCGCCGCGCTCGAGCCCGGGATGTCGCGGGCCCGAGAGCGGGGCCTGATCGTCGAGCAGCCGGCCGGCCACTGGTTGCCCACCGCCCTCGGGCGCGCCTTTCTCAATGAATTGACGGGTCTTTTCCTTCCGGAGGTCGGCGGCTGAGGGCGTCTGCCATCCAGACCGGCGCCGCAAACCCCCGCCGCTGCGCCGGTTGCGGGGTGCCGCCCCGCCCCGCGGCGGCGTACTTATACACACGGCGGGACGGTCAATGAAGATTCGCCACGTTACGGGCTGTAGTCGAAGTGAAACCTTAGGCGGGCAGCTCAATCCATTGATTGTTATCAGATTTATGACATGATCAAAAATTGATCAAAGCGCAAATCACCGATTGCCGTAGGGATGGCAGCCAGCGTGGCAGGCCATCTTCCACAGAGTTATCCACAGCTTTTGTGGATAACCGGGCGCCGCCCACGGCTCCTCGACCGGCCGCGCCCGCCAAGCCGAGCCGCAACTCGGGCCCCGCAGTCCCCGCGGCTTGCCACCGCGGACCCCGGACCATATACTTTGCGGCCCATTTTGGACCTCCTGCCGAAGGGCTGCGGCCATGAAAAGCGGAATCCACCCCGAGTACAAGAAGATCCAGGTGACCTGCAGCTGCGGGAACACTTTCGAGACGAGCTCGACCCTCGGCCAGGACCTGCAGATCGAAGTCTGCTCGAACTGCCACCCGTTCTATACGGGCAAGCAGAAGATCGTCGACACCGGCGGCCGCGTCGACCGATTCCGCAAGAAATACGCGCGCGGCTGAGCTGCGCAATCCGGTCCGGACGGATGCCGACGGGGCGCCTTGGGCGCCCCGTTGCATTTGCGGGTGCCCGCCGGCTTTGTCGTCTCGCGCCCCCGCTCTAGACTCTCGCCCACACCGGATCCGGGAGCGAAGCCCATGCCTGCCGTGCGTCGGACCCTCTGCGCCGTGACGCTGATCGCGACACTCGCGCTTGGTGGCTGCGCCACGAATCCGGTGACGGGCCACCCCGACGTCGTCACGATCAGCGAGGCCCAGGAGATCGAGATGGGGCGCAAGGCCCACCCGCAGACCCTGCAGCAGTACGGCAAGTACGACGACTCGCAGCTGCAGGCCTATGTGACTGAGATCGGCCAGCGCATCGCCGCCAAGAGCCATCGCCCGAACCTGCAATACACGTTCACTGTGCTCGACAGCGACGAGGTGAACGCCTTCGCGCTCCCCGGCGGCTACGTCTACATCACCCGCGGCATCATGGCCTACCTCAACTCCGAGGCTGAGCTCGTCGCCGTGCTCGGCCACGAGGTCGGGCATGTCACCGCCCGCCACGCCGTGCGCCAGCAGACCGGGGCCACGGCAGCCGGGGCCGGCGCGCTGCTGATCGGCGTACTGACCGGCAGCAGCGGCCTCGCCAACGTCGCGAGCACCGCCGGCTCCGCGCTCATCAGCGGCTATGGCCGTGACATGGAACTCGAGGCCGATTCGCTCGGTGCCCAGTACCTCGACCGGCTGGGCTACGACCCGCAGGCGATGATCGACGTCGTGCGCCTGCTCAAGAACCAGGAACTGCTCGAGGTGCAGATGGCGCGGCAGGAGGGTCGCCAGCCCCATATCTACCACGGCCTGTTTGCCAGCCACCCGGACAACGACACCCGCCTCAAGGAAGTCGTGGCCGCGGCCGGCAAGATCGAGACCGGCATGGCGCGTCCCGATGGCCGCGAGGCATACCTGCAGCACATCACCGGCCTGCCCGTCGGGCCGAGCCGAGCGCAGGGCGTCGTGCGCGGGACGCGTTTCTACCACGCCGAGCTCGGCTTCACCCTGGCTTTCCCCTCGGGGTGGACGGTGGACAACCAAGCCTCGCAGGTCGTGGCGTATACGCCGCAGAAGGATGTGGCGCTCGTGGTGACGGCCGAGGCGGTCCCGCCCAGCACGAGCCCGCAGCAGTACGTCGCGCGGGCCCTCAACGGCGCCACCGCGAGCGAGGCCGAGCCCCTGACGGTGAACGGGCTGGATGGCTACACCGCGATCGTGTCGAGCGCGAAGCTGCCCTGGGGCAACCAGGGCCCGATGCGCATCGCCGTCGTCTACTACAACAACCTGGCCTACGTGTTCCGCGGCGCGACCCGGGTGACGGCCGCGCTGAAGGCCTCCGACCCGCTCTTCCTCTCCAGCATCCGCACTTTCCGTCGGCTGAAGGACGACGAGTTCGCGCTGGCCGAACCGAACCGCATTGGCATCTTCACAGCCGCCGCCCAGACACGGATCGAAGACCTCGCCAAGTCCTCGCCGCTAAAGAAGTATCCGGTCGAGACGCTGCGCCTGCTGAACGACCTGTATCCGGACAAGGAGCCGGTCGCCGGGCAGAAGCTGAAGGTAGTGGATTAGTACGTCTTGCCCAAACTGCACGGCCATGCAAGGCTCCCGAGCCATCTCCGATGGTCGTAAAGCATTGTTCGAGGGTGAAATAATGAGCGGCAAGAAATACGAACTCGTCAATCTGGAATCGGGCAAGAAGTCCGTTCTTGAGGCCCGCGCCGGCACGGTCGGCCCGGACTGCCTCAACATCGCCAGCGTCAACAAGGACCACGGGATATTTACCTTCGACCCGGGCTTTATGGCCACGGCGTCCTGCGAGAGCAAGATCACCTACATCGACGGCGACGCCGGGGTGCTGCTGTACCGCGGCTACCCGATCGAGCAGATCGCGGCCAAGTCGAACTTCCTCGAGGTGGCTTACCTGCTCATCAACGGCGAGCTGCCGACCGCGGCGCAGTTCGAGCAGTTCGACCGCTCGATCCGCTACCACACGATGATCAACGAGACGCTGCTGCGTTTCTTCAACGGCTTCCACTACGACGCGCACCCGATGGCGATGGTGTCCGCTGTCGTCTCGTCGATGGCCGCCTTCTACCACGACTCCATGGACAACCATAACCCGCGGCACCGCGAGATCTTCGCGCACCGCATCCTCGCCAAGATCCCGACCGTTTCGGCGGCCGCCTTCAAGCACCTGCTCGGGCAGCCGTTCGTCTATCCGCGCAACGACCTCGACTACTGCGCGAACATGATGCGCATGTTCTTCTCGGTGCCCGCCGAGGAATACACCATCGATCCGATCGCCGCCGAGGCCCTCGACCTGCTGCTCATCCTGCACGCCGACCACGAGCAGAACGCCAGCACCTCCACCGTGCGGCTTGCGGGCAGCACCGGCACCAACCCGTACGCCGCCATCTCGGCGGGCGTCTCCGCGCTGTGGGGCCCGGCCCACGGCGGCGCCAATGAGGCGGTGCTCGCCATGCTCGAGGAGATCGGCACGGTCAACAACATCCCGAAGTTCCTCGAACGCGTGAAGGACAAGGACGGCGCCAAGCGCCTGATGGGCTTCGGGCACCGCGTCTACAAGAATTTCGACCCGCGCGCGAAAATCATCCGCGAGATGTGCCACAAGGTGCTGGCGCGCCTCGGGCAGACCGACAGCCCGCTCTTCGAGCTGGCGCTGCGCCTCGAGGAGATCGCGCTCAAGGACGAGTACTTCATCGCGCGCAAGCTCTACCCGAACGTCGACTTCTACTCTGGTGTGATCTACAGCGCGCTCGGCGTCCCGCGCTCAATGTTCACGGTGATGTTCGCGATCGCCCGTACGGCGGGCTGGGTCGCGCACTGGCAGGAGATGATCGCCGATCCGGCGATGAAGATCGGCCGCCCGCGGCAGCTCTACACGGGCCCGACGCAGCGCGACTTCATGGAGATCGACAAGCGCGGCTGAGCGCAGCTCGCACTGTCGGACGGCGGAACGCTCCGCCTGCCTCTCGGCAGCGGAGCGTTTTCGCGTCTGGGGGCGCGCGGATACGCCCTGGCAGTCGCGCCGTCCGCGCGCACTACTGCAGCAGCGACTGAACCTCCGACGCGCCGGCACGACGCATCGGCTTGCCATCCACCGGGCTGCAGGGTGCCTGCCGGATGCCATCCAGCGGGAAGACGACCGCATCGACGGTCTGGCCGCCGGCGACGAAGCGCAGCGCGGGGTAGGCGACGAGGCGGTCGCGCTCGAAGCGCAGCCGCCGCTCGAGCACCTCGTGCGGCACGCCGCGCTCCTCGAGACGCAGCGAGACCGCCTCGGCGGAGTCGGAGAATAGATGCAGGTTGATCTCCGAGTGCGCGGACGCCGTCCCGGAGAGGACCGGGCCCACGAGGCGCGGTGCGAAGTCCGCCATCAGCCGCATGGCCTCGAGCGCCGAGCGCCGCAGCGCCGCGATCTCGGCCTCGTGGCGCTCCGCCGCGAACAGTCGCTGCCGCGCGGCGAGCGCGGCCTCGATCTCGGTGTTGCGCGGCAGGATGGAGGCATCGAAGACTCCGAGGCGCTCGGCCGCCTTGCGCTTGGCGAGCAGGTAGTCGTCCACGCCCTGCTCCGCCATGATGCGCGCCGCCTCATCGGCGACCGCCTGCCGCATCATCTCGGCACGCGGGTTCGGTCGTCGGTTCATGGCCGGCCTCTTCAGAACAGAGAGTCGTCGCCGCTCTGCGGTTGCACCGTTTCCGCGCGGACCTCGTCACTGTAGTCGATGACGCCGGGCCGGGGCGCAAATTGTTCGAGGAACACCTCGAAGAGCGCGTCCGACGCCCCGGCGTGCGACGGCTGGCCGGTCTCGCGCGACACCCACATGCGCACGACGCCCGGCGGCTCCGGCTGTCGGTGCGGCGGCTTGTCGTGCAGCGCCTCCAGCATGAAGTAGATCCACATCGGGAGCGCGGTCCGGCCGCCTTCCTCGTTCTCGCCGAGCGAATGCTCCTGGTCGAAGCCGATCCACACCGCCGCGGTGATGTCGGCGTTGAAGCCGCAGAACCAGGTGTCGCGACGGTCGCTGGTCGTGCCCGTCTTGCCGGCGATGTCGGTCCGGCCGAGCACCTTGGCGCGTACCGCCGTGCCGCGCTGAATGACGTCGGTCATCATGTCGGTCATGACGTAGGCATTGGCGGGGCTGATGACCTGCGGGGCGCGCCGGTCGGCGGCGGGGCTCGCCGGCGCCGCGGTGTCGGGCGGGGGAGCCGAGTTGCCGGCCGGTTCGGTCGCGGCCAGAGCGCACTCGGAACAGGCGGGCAGCGGTGCGGCCTTGAAGACGCCGGAGCCCGAAGCGTCCCGGATCTCGTCGATGAAATACGGCGTCACGAGAGAGCCGCCGTTGGCAAAGACCGCGAAGCCCCGCGCCATTTCGAGCGGCGTGACCTGCCCGGTGCCGAGCGCCAGCGTGAGGTTGGGGGGCAGCGACCGCGGCGGAAAACCGAAAGCTGCCATGTGGCTCGTCGCCGCGGCGACGCCGGTGCCGCGCAGGAGGCGGATCGACACCAGGTTGCGGGAGCGCACGAGCCCCTCGCGCATCGGTGTCGGTCCGTAGAACTTCTTGGTGATGTTCTGCGGGCGCCACTCCTCATCGCCGTCCGCGCCGCCGCCGCCCGGCAGCACGATCGGCGCGTCGTTCACCAGCGTCGCCGGCGTGAACCCCTTCTCGAGCGCCGCGGAATACAGGAACGGCTTGAACGCCGACCCCGGCTGCCGCTCGGCCTGGGTCACGCGGTTGTATTTGCTCACGCCGAAATCGAAGCCGCCGACGAGCGACACGATCGCCCCGTCGTGCGGGTCGAGGGCGACGAGCGCGCCGGCCACGGCCGGCAACTGCGCGAGCCGGTATCGCGTGGCGTCCGCAGGCTCGAGATAGACCAGGTCCCCAGGCCGCAGCACCTCACCCGCGACCTTTGGCGAGGGGCCGAGCGCGTCCGGCCGCAGGACGGGTCGGGCCCACGCCACGGCGTCCCAGTCGAGCGTCACGGGCGACCCGTTGCGCAGCGTCAGCCCGACGCTGCGGTCCGCGACCGTCCGCACCACCGCGGTCACGAGGTCCCCCGGGGGCGGGTGCCGGCTGAACGCCGCGTCGACCGCCGCCCGGTCGGCGAGGCCGCCCGCCTCGAGG
>Ga0209048_10000299_pt1 | contig 54685 bp, 57 predicted proteins | sample FrelakmetCRP12CR_FD_187146 | JGI IMG/M metagenome (GOLD analysis project Ga0209048, IMG submission 187146) | Freshwater lake sediment microbial communities from the University of Notre Dame, USA, for methane emissions studies - CRP12 CR (SPAdes)... | ecosystem: Environmental > Aquatic >...
CCAGCGGTGGACGGTGCCGGTCGGCGGCGGCGTCGGCAAGATCTTCCACCTCGGCGAGTTGCCCGTGAATACGTCGATACAGGCCTACTACAACGTGGTGACGCCTGATAACGGACCGAACTGGCAGATTCGCGCCCAGGTGCAGTTGATGTTCCCGAAGTAAACTGTGTATCGACATGCCGATAGGCGGCAAACCGGATTTCTCCGGATCAAGCAAGACAAGAAAAGGATCACCATGAACAACAAGAAGCCCCTCGCGTTTGCCTTGCGTGGTTTCGGTATCTGCCTGATTGCCGGGGCGACTGCCCTGTTCGCCGGCTGCCAGACCTACAATGAAGCGCTGGGTAGCGGCACGAGCGTTACCGCGACCGATTCGGTGCGCCTGACCCGCAGCGGCTTCCTGAGCGATTACGAGCGCTTGAAACCGGTCGCCGCGCTCGATGGCATCGAGTGCTGGCGCGACACTCGTCTTAATCCGAAGCAGTTCGACAAGGTGCTGGTTTCGCGCATCGTCGTCTCGCTGGTGCCGCCCAAGTCTGCCAAAGAGGGCGAGCAGAAGACGATCGATCCGAACGATCTCAAGACTCTCACCGACTACTTCCACGATTCGCTGGTCAAGGCCTTGAAGCCGCAGATGCAGGTCGTTGACAAGGCTGGGCCGGGGGTCGTGGTGATCCGCATTGCGCTGACCGACCTGGTGCCGACAACGGTGACCGACAGCCTGGCCGGGACGCTGATACCCTACGGCTTCGTTGCCGAAGCCGGGTCTGGTGTCGCCACTGGTCGGCCGGCGGGATCGACCCCGTACATGGGCGAAACCGGGATGGAAATGCAGTTCCGCGACGGCGCATCGGGCGCGATCCTCGCGGAGTGCCGCGACACCGAGATCGGCCGCAAGTACGCCGCCGATGTCAACGGCAACGCGGTGGGGGCAGCCCAGACTTGGGCGAACGGCTACATGAGCTCGTTCCAGGCTTGGCAGTATGCGAAAGAGGCATTCGACAAGTGGTCGATGCTCGTCGCCAAGCGCTTTGCGGAATTGCGCGGGGATACCATGAAGTGACTCCCATTGTTAGGCAAACCCGCTGTGTCCATAGCTCAAAACATGGAGGAAAACTATCGTGTGGTGGATAAGCTATCGGGGTGAAGGCCGTGCCGGTGTCGAGAACATCGGCGTGTTCAACGATGACGGCACCCCACGCAAGCAGCATCCCCTGCTCCTCGACGACTCGCCTGACGCGGCCCCATTGAAAATCGCCCGCGGCTTCGCGCTCGTTGGCGATGATCTCTACATCGCCAACGCATGGCGCAAGGACAGCCATATCGCCCACTACCGCCGTCACGGGGACACCTTTCATTTCGCCAATGTATTGGTGGAAACCAAAGATGTTTCGGCGATGGTCCACCCCTTCGACGTCGAACTCGGCGACGATGGACGCCTGTATGTCTCTTGCCAAGATACCAACACCGTCATCGCCATTCTGCCGGAAACGTTCGCGCCGGCGCCCGTGGCCGAACACCTGCGCAAGAAATTCCCGGACGGAAACTTCCTTCCCGGCACGCTCGTCGCCTCAAGCCAGGGCCACCTTCCCGAAGTGGGCGACAGCGCGCCCTCGAACGTGCCGGCACCCCAGGGTCTCAAGGTCGTGCTCGACGAGCATGGCAAACCGCGGCACTCGGTGCGCGGGATCATCGTCCACCGCGAGCATCTCTACGTGGCGGACGAGGCGGGAGACGCCGTCAAGATTTTTGAAGTGAAAACGGGGCGACTCGTCGCGCGCATCAAGGGGCGCAGACTCACCAAGCCGGTGCACCTCATTCTTCACGGTGACACGCTCTACATCGGCGCGGCAGGCAGCGGCAGCATTCTCGCCTTCGACATCCCCACCAAAGCACCGCACGGAAGGCTCAAGGCACGCACCGTCATCGACAGCAAGCTAAAAGCGCCTTCCGGCTTTGCGATCGGACCGGATGGCGATTTCTATGTAGCCGAGCGGCTCAAGCAGCGCGTGCAGCGTTTCTCGGCGAAAGGGAAGAAGAAGGACACGTTCATTGCCGCGCTTCCGGACATGCCCGAGTTCCTGGTGCATGTGCCGGATACGATGTGAATACATAACGCACTCGAAGTTAATCGTTTCAGGAAAAACCTGCATGTCGTTCCTTGAGTATTTTCACAAGGCGGTGGAAGTTCTGCCGACTTTGGCCAAGTTTGCGGTCTGCATGATGCTGATCGTCATCATTCCGCGCCTGTCGCGCCGCGTCCGTCTGCCGGAGGCTGTCGGGTTGCTGCTGGCCGGCGTATTGTTCGGCCCGCATGTGCTCGACATCTTTCCCACCCAACATCCCGTCCTGCAATTCTTCTCTGAGGTGGGCATGCTGCTGCTGATGTTCTTCGCGGGACTGGAACTCGACCTGACGCTGTTCCGGCAAAAAATCTACCGCTCGCTCGGCTTCGGGGTGGTCACGACCTCGCTTCCCCTGCTGCTCGGAACGCTGGTCACCTTGTGGCTCGGCTACGACCTGCTGCCGGCCATCGTCGTCGGATCGCTGCTCGCCTCGCATACGATGCTTGGCTCGACCATCGTCGCCAGGCTGGGGGCGCGTAGTCTCGAACCGATGGTCGTCGTGACCGGCGCAACAATGGTTTCAGACACCCTGTCCCTGCTTGTGTTCGCCGTCTGCGTGCCTTTGTACGCCAGCGGCTTTTCAGTGTCCGGGATCACCATACAGGTGATCGAAATCGTCGTCTTCATCCCGCTTGTGCTGTTCGGGCTGGGCCGTGCCGGCGCCTACTTGTTGCGTCGCGTGGAGGACGAGGAAGAGACTTACTTCATCCTGATGTTCGGTATTCTCGCGGTGACGGCGCTGCTGGCACAGTTGATCAACCTGCCGGGGATCGTCGGCACCTTCCTCGCCGGCCTGGCGGTGAATGCCTCAGTAAAGGACAAGCCGGCCAAGGGCAAGCTGGCGTTCATGGGCAACACCCTGTTCATCCCGATCTTCTTCATCGTCACCGGCTTCATGATCGACCCGTTTGAGCTGATCCGCACCATCAGCCAGGATTTTCTGCTGGCGATCGGCATCATCGGCGCGCTCATTGCGGGCAAATGGATCGCCACGGAAGCCTGCGGCCGCGCCTTCGGCTATGGCACGGCGGCGCGCAATACGATGTGGTCGCTGACGCTGACGCTGCCGCAGGTCGCGGCAACGCTGGCGGCGACGCTGGTTGCCTACAAGACCTTCAATGCCACCGGCCAGCCGCTGCTCGACGGCCGCATGCTCAACGCCGTGCTGATCATGGTGCTGGTCACGGCGATCCTCGGGCCGGTCCTGACCCAACGCTACGCGCCGCGCATGGTGGCGGCGGCTAAGGAATCCGCCGGTGGTGGCTAGCGCGAAAATTCCCGCCAAGCCACCGTCAACGATCCAGTGGAAAGGAAATGGCTTACAGCCTGACTGCAGTATCTTGCAGAAACAGGCAGGCTTTATAGAATAAGATCCTATGTAGCTTTGATGGCTTTGATGGCTTTGCAAGCCGGGGGACTTTCCCGTATCACGCTCATCCTTTCAGAGACAATAGATTCGTCATTTCTTTGCCGTTATTGATGGGGGCAGGTCGATTGGATTCCTTGCAAGTTTCTGAACAGGCGATCATGGCCGTGGATTTCGAATACGGCACGCAAATCCTGGCGGCCTTGCTGCCCATGGCCGTGACCGTCATTTTTCACGGGATCGGCATCAGCATGGTGCACCGCTTCTTCAGGCGCCATGGCAAGACGCTTATCCATGGCCCGCATGCAGCGGCGCGCACCGTGGTGATTATCGGCATTGTCGCGATACTGCTGGCGACGCACTTCGTTGGCGTTGTCGTGTGGGCAGGGTTTTATTTTCTGATGGAGATGGTGCCGAACATAGGCGCCGCCATGTATTTTTCCGTCGGCAGCTACACCACCCTGGGTTCCGAGGGAATCAAACTTTACGGCCGCTGGCGCGGCTTTGGCGGCTTCGAGGCGATGACGGCAATGCTGATGTTCGGCTGGTCGACCGCCGTGTTGGCCTCCATCGTCCAGAAACTCCAGAGCACCGATGACCAATGATCGAACTTCCGCATTCGCGGCTTGAGACTGCTTTAATTTATTGAAACATCGGGAGAAAGAACAATGTCAAAAAACAGACTGACCATCGGCGAAGATGGATTTGTACTGCCGGTATTGCCACCCGAGCGGGATCCAAGATTGTGGACGCGCATGGTGCGCGTCATGTTCTTCACCCCCGGCTTCGTGGCCCTGCTGCTGATCAAGGCCGGAGAACCCGCCGCGTTCGGGGTGACCATCGAGTTGCTGCTGCTGTCTTGCGCCACTGCGGTGGTCGCTGGACTGTTCATCGGCGCGCAATCATCCGGGGCGGGCGCCGATCATGCGTCCGAGGTCAGCCTTTGGTGCGGCGGGCTGGTCCTTGAGTATCTGTCGATCATTCCTTTCCTTTGCGCGCTGCCGCCGCTGTTCCACCAGTTGGCCAACAGCACCCTGCTGCACGCGCATGCGCCGGGCGCGGTGGACTTGAGCCTCGGTCTTTCCGAACTGATTCCGGCGTTTGCGATTCTTCCGTTCATGCTTTTCCAGTTGGCGGGATTTGGAACCCTGCATTACGTCATCTCGCGGAAAACAAACTGGATTCTGAACATCGTCATTCTCGTCACCATGATCGCCGTCTATCTCGCCAACCGCACCGCGCACTACGCCCTCGAGGAGGCCTGCACCGGTTTTCTGGTGGTGCTGGCAACCGCGACCGTATTCTATGGGGTGCTCAAGCTCAAGGCCTTGCAGGCAGTCTATGAGGCTCACGTCCCGGCCAAGGCGCCCAAGGAAGGCAAGGACGCCAATGCGACCGAAAGCAGCCCAAAATCCTGATCAGCACGATAAAAAAGGAGTTCGCATGGCTTCACGCTCGCTGATTGTCATGCCTGACGACACAGGCAAACCGATTCTGGATGCCATCGATGGCGCCAGGAAATCAATTCGCATCAAGATATTCCTGTTCTCCGAGCCGAGCCTGATCGCGGCGGTGGTTGCGGCGCATCAGCGCGGGGTCAAGGTTCGCGTCATGCTCAACCCCGCCCGGCGCAGCGGCGAACCGGAAAACGAGGTCACCCGCAAGACCCTGGAAGCAGCAGGCATCGAGGTGCTGGACAGCAATCCGGCAATTGACGTGACCCACGAAAAATCGATGGTGGTGGACGACGAGACTGCCTTCATCCAGTCGCTGAACTGGGAGACCAAGAACCTCACCGTGACCCGTGATTATGCGGTGGTCACCTCGCATCGCCACGAGGTGGACGAGGTCGTTCAGTGCTTCGACGCCGACTGGGAGCGCAAGCCTTTCAATCCGGGCGAAGACTCGCATCTGATCTGGTGCAACATCAATGGCCGCAACCGGGTGGCACGCTTCATCGACCAGGCCACCGAGTCGCTGTTCCTGCAGAACGAACGCTATCAGGACGAGGTCATCATCGAGCGCCTCGTGCGCGCCACGCATCGCGGCGTCAAAGTTCACATCCTGGCGCGCCCCGCACACACTCTGAAGAAGGGGAAACTCGTCGAAGGCGTCGAGGGACTCCGCATCCTGCAAGACCTCGGCGCCAAGGTGCACAGGCTCAAAGGCCTCAAACTGCACGCCAAGATGATGCTGGCCGACGGCAAGCGCGCCATGATCGGATCGATCAACCTCGCCCCGGGCAGCTTCGATAGCCGGCGTGAGTTGGCCATCGAGGTTCATGACGAAGCGGTAGTGAACAGACTCCAGCAAGTGGTCCATCACGACTGGTCGCATTCCCACCCGCTCGACCTGTCCGACGAGGGTTTGCTTGCGGATTTGGCGGAGATCGACGCTGAAGCGGCCAATGAACTGGCCTTGGGCAATGGTGGAAACGGAAAGGTTTGAGCGTTCTTGGCCGGCTTGCGCCATGGCTCCACCAGTCCGATTATCCTGGAGTAATTGGACCCGCGCCCGTTGCTACGGGATAAGCGCAAAATGAAGTCACTTTGGTTTCTTCTGCTGGGAATGGTGCTGGCCAAAGCAGCCATTGCCGCCCCGCAACATGAGGCATGCCACCCTAGACTGGCGGTGGGATCAATTTGCGAAGCCCAACTGGCCGACCTTCACCCCACGCAGTTCGGCGTCGGCCTTCTCGAAGTGGCCCAGACGAAGCTGGAACTGACCCGAAAGAAACCGACCGACGTACGGCGGACCGTATTGAAGAAGCGCATCGCTGTGGTTATCGGCCCGGACGGGACACTATGGCTGGTAGATCGCCACCACCTGTCGCGCGCGCTTTGGGACATGGGCGAGCGCCAGGCCCCGGTTCATATCGTCGGCAAGGTTGAGCATGCCGACCGCTTCTGGCAGGTCATGAGTGATTCACACTGGGCCTGGCTTTTCGACGAACGGGGCAACCCACGAGACGCGGCCAATCTGCCAGCGCATATCGAGGATCTGCCGGACTTCGGCTACCGCTCCCTCGCCGGCTTCGCTGAGGACGAAAACATGTTCGACAAGCCGAGCCGGGTGTACTTCATCGAGTTCGCGTGGGCTCGGTATTTCGGCGAGCAACTGGGTTGGGCCGAGGTGACAGCGGAAACCGTTCGTCAGCGTCTCGAAGACGCCCGGCGCCTCGCCTGCCTGCCCGCTGCGGCATCCCTGCCCGGGTATCCCGGGCGTGTCTGCAAAAAATGATTGGTGTGAATCGGCTCAGGTTTAATAAATTTCCGAGTTATCGCCCTGCGACATTGTGAATCGAGCGTGTCCGAAATTTAGTGTTTCTCGAATGACCAGTTCGCGACCGATAGCCGTCTGGTTTTGAGAAAAAATTGAACGGCGGTTTTGGCCGAATAGCTACCCGCCGCCAAATCCTCATCAAACGAACCGGCAGAAATGGCCTGCGAACGACAGCCGGATCAACTCCCCAGAAAATTGATCTACGGCAAGCCTTGTCGTCTTCCCCGGCCTATAATTCATCTGAATAATGACCAAATGGTCAGTAACTGATCGGGTGACTTATGGAACGCGGGCGCTTCGGGAAGGTTTTCATTTTTGGCCTGTTTTTGGCGTTGACTGCAACAGGTGGCTATTTCCTCTATCAGCAGCGTCCGGCGGGCCCGCCGGCGGGGTTTGCGTCCGGGAACGGGCGGCTGGAGGCGGTTGAGGTTGATATTGCGACCAAGATTGCCGGGCGGCTGGCGGAGTTGGGGCCGCGTGAGGGTGACATGGTCGAGGCGGGGGTGGTGGTGGCGCGGCTGGATGCCGACGATCTGCGCGCCCAGTTGCGGGCGGCCGAGGCGCAGGTGGTGCAGGCGCGGAAGGCCGTTGAAGAGTCGCAGGCCGGGGTGCGCAAGTCGCGAACCGATGTGTCGCTGGCGGGCAAGACGCTGAAGCGTAGCGAGAGCCTGGTCGACAAGGGCTTCATCAGCCGCAGCAAGCTGGATACCGACCAGACTGGCATGGAAGGCGCGATGGCCGGCATGGATCAGGCGCAGAGCCGGGTGGCCGAGGCCGATGCGGCGGTGGCTGCTGCAGTGGCCAAGGTGGAGAGCCTGCAGGCGACGCTGAACGATACCTCGCTGAAGGCGCCGATCAGCGGCCGCGTGCTGTACCGGCTGGCCGAGCCGGGCGAGGTGCTGGCGGCGGGCGGCAAGGCGCTGACGCTGCTCGATCTTTCCGACATGTACATGACCATCTACCTGCCGACCGACAAGGCCGGGCAGGTGGCGCTCAACAGCGAGGCGCGCATCATGCTCGATGCCTTGCCGGGGCAGCCGATTCCGGCAGTCGTCAGCTTCGTGGCGCCGAAGGCGCAATTCACGCCGCGTGAAGTCGAAACGCGCACCGAACGCGAAAAGTTGATGTTCCGCATCAAGGTCAAGCCCGCCCCGGCCTGGCTGGCGGCGCATCGCGATCTGGCCAAGGGCGGCCTGCCGGGCGTCGCCTATGTGCGCCTCGAAGCCGACGCGCCGTGGCCGGCCAACCTGCAGATCGACGGGAAGTAAATCGTCATGGACCGCGTGCCGGTCGCCCGTCTTGCCGACGTCAGCCACCGCTATGGGGTGGTGACGGCGCTGGAGGCGGTCGATGTCGCCTTGCCGGCCGGTTGCATGGTCGGGCTGATCGGGCCGGATGGCGTCGGCAAGTCGTCGCTGCTGGCGCTGGTTTCTGGGGCGCGGCAAATCCAGACGGGGCGCGTCGAGGTGCTGGGCGGCGACATAGGCGAGCGACGTTTTCGCGCTTCGGTGCAGCCGCGCATCGCCTACATGCCGCAGGGGCTGGGCAGGAATTTGTACCCGACGCTGTCGGTGTTCGAAAACGTCGATTTCTTCGGCCGCCTGTTCGGGCAAGACAAGCGTGAGCGCGAGCAGCGCATTGCCGAACTGCTGGCCAGCACCGGTTTGTCGCCGTTCCGCGACCGTCCCGCCGCCAAGCTGTCGGGCGGCATGAAGCAGAAGCTCGGCCTGTGCTGCGCGTTGATCCACGACCCAGACCTCTTGATTCTCGACGAGCCGACGACCGGCGTCGATCCGCTGTCGCGCCGCCAGTTCTGGGAGCTGATCGACAGCATCCGCGCCCGCCGGCCGGGCATGAGTGTGCTGGTGGCGACGGCCTACATGGAGGAAGCCGAGCGCTTCGACTGGCTGGTGGCGATGGACGGCGGCAAGGTAATCGGCACCGGCACGCCGGCCGAACTGCGGGCGCAGACCGGGCAGACGACGCTCGACGGTGCCTTCATCCGCCTGCTGCCCGAGGAACGCCGGCAGGCGCACCATGAATTGGTGATTCCGCCGCGCGTTGGCGATGGCGGTACTTACGCCATCGAGGCCGATGGCCTGTCGCAGCGTTTTGGCGACTTTACGGCGGTCGACCGCGTCAGTTTCAAAATCGAGCGCGGTGAAATCTTCGGCTTTCTCGGTTCCAACGGCTGCGGCAAGACGACGACGATGAAGATGCTGACCGGCCTGCTGCCGCCGACCGAGGGCGCGGCCAAGCTGTTCGGCAAGGCAGTCGATGCAGGCGATCTCGAAACGCGCAAGCAGGTCGGTTACATGTCGCAATCCTTCTCGCTGTACGGCGAACTGACGGTGCGCGCCAACCTCGATCTGCACGCCCGGCTCTTTCATTTGCCGGATGACCGGCGTGGCCCGCGCATTGCCGAGTTGATGCGGCGTTTCGGGCTGGTGGCTTATGCCGATAAGGCGGCTGCCGAACTGCCGCTTGGTATCCGCCAGCGCCTGTCGCTGGCCGTGGCGGTGGTGCATGAGCCGAAGCTGCTGATTCTTGACGAGCCGACTTCCGGCGTCGACCCGGTGGCGCGCGACGAATTCTGGGCGCTGCTGGTCGAGTTGTCGCGCCAGCAGGGGGTCACCATTTTCATTTCCACGCATTTCATGAACGAGGCCGAGCGCTGCGACCGCATTTCGCTGATGCACGCCGGCAAGGTGCTGGCCAGCGACACGCCGGCCGGCCTTTGCGCGGCACGCGGCCAGCCGAACCTTGAGGCGGCGTTCATCAGCTATCTGGAAGAGGCGACGGGGGTTGAGAAAGCGCCAGCTGCGGTCGACCCCGAAAAACAGGCAAAAACCACCGCCGACCGCGCCCTGCAAGAAGCCCCCTTGGGGGGCAGCAGCAACAAAGCCAGGCCGAGCGCCTTCAGCATGCGCCGCCTGCTTGGCTATGCCTACCGCGAGGCGCTGGAACTGCGCCGCGACCCGATCCGCCTGGCGTTTGCCTTGCTCGGCTCGGTGTTGCTGATGTTCGTGCTCGGCTTCGGCATTTCGCTCGATGTCGAGGGCCTGCGCTTTGCCGCGCTCGACCGCGACCAGTCGCCGGAAAGCCGCGCCTACATCCAGAACATTGCCGGTTCGCGCTATTTCATCGAACGCCCGCCCATCATCGACGATGCCGATCTCGACCGCCGGATGAAGAACGGCGAACTGGCGCTGGCCGTCGACATTCCCGCCGACTTCGGCCGCGATTTGCGGCGCGGCCACTGGCCGGAAGTCGGCGTCTGGGTCGATGGCGCCATGCCGTATCGCGGCGAAACCGTGCGCGGCTACCTGCAGGGCATGCACCTGCAGTACGTGCAGCAGATCATTCGCGAAGCGACCGGCGTCGAGACGGATTACCCGGTCAATATCGTTTCCCGCTACCGCTACAACCAGGATTTCAAGAGCATCTACGCCATGGTGCCGGCGGTGATTCCGATCCTGCTGATCTTCATCCCGGCCATCCTGATGGCGCTCGGGGTCGTGCGCGAGAAGGAACTCGGCTCGATCACCAACCTCTACGTGACGCCGGTGACGCGCCTCGAATTCCTGCTCGGCAAACAGTTGCCGTACATTGTCGTGGCGCTGATCAGCTACGTGCTGCTGGTCATCCAGTCGCAGCTCATGTTCCACGTACCGATCAAGGGCAGCCTGCTGGCGCTGAGCGTCGGCGCCTTCCTCTATGTGATCGCCACCACCGGCTTCGGCCTGCTGATCTCGACCTTCACCAGCACGCAGATCGCCGCGCTGTTCGGCACGGCGATCCTGACCATCCTGCCCACCGTCAGCTTCTCCGGGCTGACGACGCCGGTGGCGGCGCTCGAAGGGGCGAGTTACTGGATCGGCCAGTTCTTCCCGGCCAGCTATTTCCTGATCATCAGCCGTGGCACCTTCACCAAGGCGCTCGGCTTTGCCGACCTGTGGCCGCAGTTTATCGCGCTGGCCTGCTTCATCCCGGTGCTGACGGCGCTTTCGGTGGCGCTGCTCAGGAAGCAGGAGAAATAGCCATGCGCTTCGTGACGCTGTCCAACATCTACCGCCTGGGCTTGAAGGAGCTGCAAAGCCTGCGCGCCGACAAGGTGCTGCTGATCCTGATCTGCTGGGCCTTTTCGGGCGCCATCTACACGGCGGCGACCGGCGCCTCGCAGGAACTGCGCAACGCGCCGGTGGCGGTGGTCGATGAAGACCAGTCGCCGCTGTCGCGGCGTATCGTCGGCGCATTTTACCCGCCGTATTTCCGTCCACCGCAACAGACGACGCTCGCCGAGCTGGACAAGGGCATGGATTCCGGGCGCTTCAATTTCACGCTGGTCATTCCGCCCAATTTCCAGCACGACGTGGAAGCCGGGCGCAAACCGGACGTGCAGCTCAATATCGACGCGACGATCATGAGCCAGGCCTTCATCGGCGCCACCTACATCAAGACCATCGCGCTCGGCGAAGTGAATGAATACCTGACCGGCACCCGCGACAGCGCCGAATCGCCGATCAGGCTGACCACCCGCGTGCGCTTCAACCCCAACCTGATCGGCGTCTGGTTCGGCGGCGTCATGGAAGTCATCAACAATGTCACCATGCTGACCATCATCCTGGTCGGTGCCGCCTTCATCCGCGAACGCGAACACGGCACCATCGAGCACCTGCTGGTGATGCCGCTGACGCCCTTCGAGATCATGATGGCCAAGATCTGGGCCAACGGGCTGGCGGTGCTGGTTGGCGTGACCTTTGCGTTGCTGGTGATGGTGCAGCAGGTGCTGAAGGTGCCGATTGCCGGTTCTGTACCGCTGTTTCTGGCGGCTGCGGCCTGCTACCTGTTCGCCGCCGCATCAATTGGCATCTTTCTCGGCACGCTGGCCCGCTCAATGCCGCAGTTCGGCCTGCTGGTGATTCTCAGCATCATCCCGCTGCTGATGCTCTCCGGCGGCGTCTCGCCGCGCGAGAGCATGCCGGAGATCGTGCAGAACATCATGCTGGCCGCCCCGACCACTTACTTCGTCCGCCTGGCTCAGGCCATCCTCTACCGGGGGGCGGGCTTCGACGTAATCTGGCGCGATCTGCTGGCCATGACCGGCGTCGGCGCCTGCTTCTTTACGGTCGCGCTATTCCGCTTCCGCAAGGCAGTGACGCAGACGCAGGTTTGAGCTGTATCAGGAATTGTTGATAAGAATCATGGGCAGCCTGCCGGCTTCAGCCCAAGATGGCTCCTCGTTTTGCACCGGCCTTGAATTCGACATGTTTCTGCTCAGACAACTCGGCGCGGCGCTTGCCGTAGCCGCCGTTCTTGTTCCGGCAATTGCCGCCGAGACTGCCGCAACGCAATTCGAGGCGCTGGCCAGCCTGCCGCCAGCCAGCCTCGAGGCCATGCCGGGACAGGAGATCGAGGTCGATGTCGATCTGACGGCGAGTTCGGGCTTTACGGTCGAGGTGGTGGGGGAGCGAGCCGAAGCACGCTACCGCATGGCCTTCAACCAGATCGCCGAGGGCTGGAGCTGGCGACCGCTGGCCGATCCCGCGGCCGACGACTATTACCGCTACAAATTCCTGCCGCTGCAATCGGTGGCGGTCGAGCGCGGCGAGTACGCCCACGAGGACAAGATCGGCGTCATGCAGCAGATGAAGGTGAGCTGGCGTTATGACTACTTTCTCGGCTTTGAAAACCTTTACGATTTCTACCCGCGCGTCGTCGATGACGATGCCGGCTTCAGCGCTGATCTGCCGGCCAGTGTCGCGGCGCATACGGGAATGCGGGCGCGGGCGCACCTGATCGAGCCGGTGATTAGCGAGAGCACGACTTTCTGGAAGGCCACCTACGGCAAGCCCACCGATTTCACGCTGAAAAAGCGCTACCTGATGGGGGCGCTGGACGAGGTCGATTTCGTCGATACGCGCAACGAGCAAGTCCTGTGTCGCATCCTTCCGGGGAAGGCGCGCTGTTCGGCGCGCTGAGGCGTTTGTTCAGCGATAGACCAGTACCGGAACCTTCGAGTGGGTCAGCACCTTGTTGGTCTCGCTGCCCAGCAAAAAGCCGCTAAAACCGCGTCGACCGTGCGAGGCCATGAAAATCAGGTCGCAGCCGGATTTTTCGGCGGCGGCGATGATTGCCTCGTAGGGTACATCGCTGGTTGCTGCAATGGTTGCGCATTCAACGCCGGCCGCCGCGCATTGTTTCTGCACTTCGCCGAGGTATTCATTCGCTTGCTGGTCGGCCAGTTCGGCAAATTTCTCCGGCGTGGTCGGATCGATCAGCGCGCCTTCGCCGAAATAGGCGATCGGATATTCAGGCTTGGCAAAGAAAACCGTTACCTTGGCGCCAGCCTCCTTGGCAAACGAAACTGCTCGCTGCGCCGTGGCTTTCGAAAGTTCGGAGCCATCGGTTGGTACGAGAATGTGCTTGAACATGGACTTCCTCCTCTGTAGAGCGTGCCGACATGGCGGCCTTCTTGCAACCCATGCTACGCCAAGTCGTGGCGAAGTGAAACAGGACGCGGCAGATTAGCCAAACGGTGGCCGGAATCTGGGTGTTCACACCCAAAATCCCGTACTTCGATATGGTATAAACAATGTTGTATTTGCAAGGGGAAGCCAGCATGTCCGACAGTTCGTCAGTAAAAAACCGGGGTATCGATATCAATGGCCTGAGCCCGCTGGAAACTGCCGGCATGGCCATCAGTAAGGCCGCCGACCCATACGGCGTGACCACTTCGCTGCTCAATGCACAGATGGCCTGGATGATGCATCCGCAGGAGTTGCTGCGTGCCGCCAGCGCACTGTCCGGGGATTTGCTGGCCCTGCAGACACACGTGATGCGGCGCGCGCTCGGCATGCCTTCCGCCGATGTGATCGAACCCAATCCGGATGACGTCCGCTTTGCCGATCCGGTGTGGACCGATGCCGCGACCTGGGACATCATTAAAGAGTGGTACCTGGCCTTCACCCACCGGCTGCAGGACATGTACTTCGAGACGCCGGGTCAGTCGGACAAGGAGCGTCGGCGCGCCGCCTTCTGGCTGCGCAAGTGGCTCAACATGGTGGCGCCGACCAATTACTTCTGGCTCAATCCGGTGGCCATGGAGCGCTTCGTGGCGACCAGCGGCGAGAGCCTCGCCCGCGGTTTCCAGAATTTCCTGCGCGACGTCAAGGCCAGGAACATCCAGATGGTCGAACCCGACGCCTTTGTCGTCGGCAAGGATCTGGCGACGACACCGGGTAAGGTGGTATTCCGCAACCGCCTGGTCGAGCTGATCCATTACGCGCCGTCCACCGAAACGGTGCACGCCGTGCCGATCGTCATCGTGACGCCGTGGATCAACAAGTTCTATATCCTCGACCTGAGCCCCAAAAAGAGCCTGATCAAATATCTCGCCGATCACGGCTTCTCGGTCTTCATCACGAGCTGGAAAAATCCGGGCGCCGAGATGTCCGAGGTGCGCTTCGACGACTACCTGCTCGAAGGCGTCAACGAGGTCGTGCGCGTCGCCAGCGAATTCTGCAAGGCGCCCAAGGTGCATCTGGTCGGCTACTGCATCGGCGGCACGCTGGTGTCGACCTACATGGCCTGGGCCAACAAGCGCTTCGGCGCCGACCAGGTGCCAGTCGCGCACTGGTCATTGTTCACCACGCTGACCGATTTTTCCCATCCCGGCGATATCGACGTCTTCATCGACGAAGCGTGCATCGGCGCGCTGGAAGAGTCGATGGCCAAGCGCGGCTATCTCGACGGCAGCGAGATGGCGACCTCCTTCCGCATGCTGCGTTCGAACAGTCTGGTCTGGCACTACTGGGTCAGCAGTTACCTGCTCGGCGAGTCGCTGCCGCCGTTCGATGTGCTGTTCTGGAACATGGATACGACGCGCATGCCGCGCGCCATGCATTCCTATTACCTGCGCGAGATGTACCTGCACAACAACCTGATCAAGCGCGACCATCTGACCATCGCCGGCGAATCGATCGACCTCGACCACATCGTTCAGCCGCTCTACGCGGTGACCGCCGAGGACGACCACATCGCGCCGTGGATCCAGTGCTACCGGATTCGCAAATACGTCAACGTCAATGCCCCGGTGCGTTTCGTCCGTTCGAGTTCCGGCCACATCCTCGGCATCGTCAATCCGCCGGTCAACCCGCCCAAACGTTCCTACCGGATCGCCGAGCCGGAACGTAACGAGCACTGGGAACACTGGCTCGACCGGGCCGAAACGAAGCAGGGAACCTGGTGGGAAGACTGGACGCACTGGCTGGGCGAACGCTGCGGAGAGCAGGTTGCCGCTTACCCGGCGGCCAGCCGCAGCTTCCCGGCCTTGGCCGATGCGCCCGGAACCTACGTTCTGGAGAAATGACCTCACCGTCAGCGACTCATGCATGGCTGACTTGCCGTGGCGTTGCAAGCATCCTTATTCGAAGGTTTTTTGACGGTGATTAAGGAGGGGGGAGTGCGGCACCGCGAGAATGGGGCATTCCAATCGCGCGAGTTCGCCATGACCACCATCCGCACTTTCATGACCGACGATCATCGCCGCTGCGATGATTATTTCGCGGAAGCGGAGCAGGCGATCGCCAAAAAGAACCTGTCGGCCGCCAAGGCGGCTTTCGGGCATTTCCGCAACGCCATGCTGGCGCATTTCGACAGCGAGGAAAAAACCCTGTTTCCGACCTTCGAAGCCAAGACCGGTATGCGCATGGGGCCGACCCAGATGATGCGCATGGAGCATGCCCAGATGCGCGCGTTGCTCGATGATGCGGTCGACGCGCTGGAACAGGGGAATTCCGACGATTACCTCGGGCTGGCCGACACCCTGCTGATCATGATGCAGCAGCACAACATGAAGGAAGAGAACATCCTTTACCCGATGTGCGATCAGCATCTGGCCGGTGAAACCCCCGAATTGCTGGCGCGCCTCGAAACCGAACTGGCGGAAGCATGAGCCATTCGAAGACCCCGCATGTCGTCGATGCGCGCTACATGGAGCCGCCGGAGCCGTTCGTGCAGACCATGGAAATGCTCGACATCCTGAAGCCCGGCGAGAAGATGCTGCTCCTGCTCTTCCGCGAGCCGCATCCGCTCTACAAAGTGCTCACGCAGAACGGTTATGCCTACGAAACCGAGCTGCTTGCCGACGGCACCTTCGAAATCCTGATCTGGCGCTGAACAGGCGGCATGCAAGCGATGCTGTCGTTCGAGAATGCACCGCCGTTTGCCGCGCCGCTACGCTTCTTTCTCACGGCCCCGCTGTTTTCATTGGCCGCCGGATTGCTGCTCATGGCCGCCGGGCCAGACCTGCTCGCATCGCGCTGGACGCCGGGCCTGCTGGCGGCAACGCACCTGATAACCGTCGGCTTCATGCTGCAGATCATGCTCGGGGCGCTGATCCAGATCCTGCCGGTAGTCGCCGGGGTGAACCTCGGCAATCCGCTGCGCGTGGCGCGCTGGCTGCACGCTGGCCTCTCGGCGGGAGCGATACTGCTCGCCAGCGGCTTCCTGTGGGGCGCGCCGGCCTTGCTCAGCGCGGCTGCCCTGACGCTGGCACTGACCGTCGCCGCCTTTCTCGTGGTGACCGGATGGGCGCTTTACGGCGTGCCGTCGACCAGTCCGACGATCCGTGGCATCAAGGTCGCACTGGTCGGGCTGGCCGGCGCGGTTGGGCTCGGCACCTTGCTGGCCCTCGCCATCGCACACGGCTGGGCCATTCCGCTGCCGCTGCTTACTGACCTGCACGTCGGCTGGGCGCTCGGCGCCTGGGCCGGGATACTGCTCGCGGCAATGGCCTTCGTGGTCGTACCGATGTTCCAGTTGACGCCTGGCTACCCGGCGCGGCCCAGTTGGTGGTTTCCTCGCCTCATGCTTGGCCTCATGCTGGCTTGGGCGCTGGCAGTCCATCTCGACGCAGCGCTGGCGATCCGCCTGATCCAGGCTTCGGCGGCGCTGCTCGGCATCGCCTTCCTGCTGCTCACGCTGCGTCTGCAAATGCAGCGCCGGCGGGCGCGGGCCGACGCCACCTACCGTTACTGGCAGCTTGGCCTGGCGAGCGCCATTTTCGCCCTCGCCATGCTGTTGACCGCAGCAGTCTGGCCGCCGCTTGCCGATCTGGGCGGATGGAGCACGTTTGCCGGCATCATGCTGCTGGTCGGCGGCTTCATGTCCTTCATCATCGGCATGCTGTACAAGATCGTGCCGTTTCTCGCCTGGCTGCACCTGCAGAACCAGGCCAAACCCGGCAGGCCGGTGCCGAACATGAACAAGATCCTGTCGGAAGCGGCCATGCGGCACCAGATGCGGGCGCATGCCGCGGCCCTAGTCCTTTTGCTGGCTGCCGCGATCCGGCCCGACTGGTTGGCCCGGCCGGCCGGCGCGGCGCTGGCGCTGGCCAGCGGCTGGCTGTTTTACAACCTGCTGGGCGCCGCCCTTCGTTACCGGCTGCATCTTCAAAAGGTTGACCGGGAAGAAGCCCCTGCGGTATGACCTACCTGGCCCTCAAGCATCTCCATGTCGCCTGCGTCGTCCTCAGCGGCCTCGGGTTCTCGCTGCGCGGCTGGTGGATGCTCAACGATTCGCCACAGCTCAAGACGCGCCTCGCCCGGGTCGTTCCGCATGTGATCGATAGCGTGCTGCTCGGCAGCGCGCTGGTCATGGCCTGGCAGAGCAGCCAGTACCCGTTCGCGCAAGGCTGGCTGACGGCCAAGTTCTTCGGCCTGCTGGCCTACATCCTGTGCGGAACGATGGCGCTCAAGCGCGCCAGAACCAAGGACCGGCGCGTAGTTTTCCTGGTGCTTGCCCTGCTGGCCTATGCCTATATCGTCGGCGTCGCGCTGACGCGGAGTCCGCTGCTTTAGGCGCGGGGATTCATCAGCGCCTTGAGGCCGGCGACATTGAGAATCCGGATGTGTTTCTGCTGGACGGCGATGTAGCCTTCTTCCTGGAAGCGCGAGAAGGCGCGCGACACGGTTTCCAGCTTGAGGCCGAGGTAGCTGCCGATTTCTTCCCGCGTCATGCGCAGGTAGAACTCGGCGTGCGAGAACCCGCGTGCCGTGAAGCGCTGTGACAGGTTGAGCAGGAATGCGGCCAGGCGTTCCTCGGCGCGCATCGTGCCGAGCAGCATCATGACGCCATGGTCGCGCACGATCTCGCGGCTCATCACCTTGTGGAAATGATGCTGCAGGGTATGGATTTCCCGCGACAGGCTTTCCAGCCGCGAGAAGGGGATGGCGCAGATTTCGCTGTCTTCGAGCGCTACCGCGTTGCAGGTGTGGTGCTCGGTGCTGATGCCGTCGAGGCCCAGCAATTCGCCGGCCATCTGGAAGCCGGTGACCTGTTCGCGCCCGTCCTCGATCAGGACGTCGGTCTTGAAGAAACCGCTGCGGATCGCATAGATCGCGTCGAATGGCGCGCCAGAGCTGTAAAGACGTTCGCCACGCTTGAGGCGGCGGCGATTCGACACCAAGTCGTCAAGACGCAGCAGCTCGTCGTCGGTAAGCCCGAGCGGCAGGCACAGTTCGCGCAGATTGCAGTTTGAGCAGGCCGTCTTGATGATCGCCAAGGAGATGGTGTTGCCGGAGGATTCGGAAGGCATCAGCAACCTGCGTAAGCTTGATCCAAGTCAACCGTGATTTGGCGGTATCTCGCCATAATCCAGCCTGCTCTTGGTGACAAGTTTAATGAATTTTGCAACTGAAAACCTCGTCTTCGATCCTCAGATCATCCGCCGCTTCGATGTAAACGGCCCCCGCTACACGTCCTACCCGACTGCCGATCGCTTTGTCGAGGCATTCGATTCCGACGCTGCCAAGCTCTGGCTCGGCAAGCGCAACATCGGCGGTATCAGCCGTCCGCTCTCATTATACTTCCACATCCCGTTCTGTAACACCATTTGCTACTACTGCGCCTGCAACAAGATCATTACCAAGGATCACGGGCGCAGCGCCAAGTATCTGAAATATCTGGCCAAGGAAGTCGCGCTGCAGAGCCAGTCTCTCGACGGCGAGCACGAGGTGATTCAGCTGCATTGGGGTGGCGGCACGCCGACCTTCCTGTCGCATGACGAAATGCGCTCGCTGATGGAAACCACGCGCAAGCATTTCAGGCTGCTCGACGGCGGCGAGTATTCGATCGAAGTCGATCCGCGCAAGGTGGACACGGCGACCGTGGCGCTGCTCGGCGAGCTCGGCTTCAATCGCATGAGCGTCGGCGTCCAGGATTTCGACGAGCGCGTGCAGGTCGCGGTCAACCGCGTCCAGAGCGAGGAAGAAACCGCCAACGTGATCAACGCGGCCCGCGCCAACGGCTTCAAGTCGGTCTCGGTCGACTTGATCTACGGCTTGCCGCATCAGACGGTGATGGGCTTCAACCGCACGCTGGAGCGCGTACTGGCCATGGATCCCGAGCGCCTGTCGATCTACAACTACGCGCACCTGCCCGGCCTGTTCAAGCCGCAGCGGCGGATCGCCGAGTCGGATCTGCCGTCGGCCGACACCAAGCTGCAGATCTTGGCGCTGGCGATCAAGAAGCTGACCGAAGCCGGCTATGTCTTCATCGGCATGGATCACTTCGCCAAGCCCGATGACGAACTCGCCGTCGCCCAGCGCCAGGGGCGCCTGCACCGCAACTTCCAGGGCTATTCGACCTACGCCGACTGCGACATGCTGTCGTTCGGCATTTCGTCGATCGGCAAGGTCGGGCCGACCTACAGCCAGAATGTCAAGACCCTAGACGAGTACTACGATCGCCTCGATGCGCAGATGTTGCCAGTGTTTCGCGGCATCGAGCTGAACGCCGATGACATTCTCCGGCGTTCGATCATCGGGGCGCTGATGTGCCACTTCGAGCTTTCGATCGAATCGATCGAAAGCGCGCACCTGATCGATTTTCGCCAGTATTTCGCCGCCGAACTCGACGATCTCAAGGAAATGGAGCGCGCCGGCCTGCTCAAGGTCGAACGCGAATGGATTACCGTTCTCCCGCCCGGCCGCCTGCTGGTGCGCATCATCGCCATGGTTTTCGACCGCTACCTGCGCGCCGACCGCCAGCGGACCCGCTATTCCAAGGTGATCTGAGGCGCGGCGGTTCGGGAAGGGCGGGGCAGTGAGGTATCCTTGCGCCGTGATTTCCCGCATAGCGTTTCTCCATCCAGATGCCTGATTCCGGCTATCTCGCCCTGTTCTTGGTCGGCCTGCTCGGCGGTACCCATTGCGTCGGCATGTGCGGTGGCATCGTCGGGGCGCTGTCGATGGGCGTGCCCGCGCGCTGGTCGATGCATCTCGCCTACAACGCCGGGCGCATTCTCTCCTACGTCGCCGCCGGCGCCCTGGCCGGCGCGCTCGGCGCGGCCAGCCTGACGCTGGACGGGCAGGCGCCGGTACGCCTCGTGCTCTATCTACTGGCCAACCTGATGCTCGTCGCGCTCGGCCTCTACCTGCTCGGCGTGACGCGGGCGCTGGCCTTCACCGAGCGCGCCGGCCAGCACCTGTGGCGCTACATACAACCACTGACGCGGCGCTTCCTGCCGGCGAAGATGGTCGCCCAGGCTTTCCCGCTCGGCCTGCTGTGGGGCTGGCTGCCCTGCGGGCTGGTCTATAGCGCGCTGACCACGGCACTGAGCGCCGGGTCGCCCGGGCAGGGCGCGCTGCTGATGTTGGCTTTCGGGCTGGGAACATTGCCAAATCTCCTGCTGGCGGGCATTCTGCTGGCAAGGCTCAATGAATTTGTCCGGCGGCCGATCGTGCGTACCACCTCGGGCCTGCTGGTGCTGGGATTCGGCATCTACGGACTGATCGGCCTGATGCGCTTGCTGCACTGGATCTAGGAGACGTAGATGACCATGAAAATCCTGCTGCCCGTCGATGGCTCCGATTGCGCGCTGCGCGCCGTCGGCCATCTGGTCGCGCACACGGCCTGGTTCAGGGAGGTTCCCGAGATTCATCTGCTGCACGTCCAGCCGCCGATTCCCATCGGTCGCGCACTGGCCCATGTCAGCAAGGAGACCCTGCACAGCCACTACATGGAGGAGAGCCGCGAGCACCTGCTTGGCGCGCAGCAACGGCTCGATGCCGCCAGCCGTTTTCATACCACGCATATTCACGTCGGCCAGGCGGCCGAGGTGATCGCCCGGCTCGCCAACGAACTGTCGTGCGACCTGATCGTTATGGGTACCCATGGCCGCAGCGGTATCGCCGGGCTGGTCATGGGCTCGGTCGCCAGCCGCGTGCTGCATCTGGTGGCGTGCCCGGTGATGCTGGTCAAATGAACGAAGCCACCGGAACTACCATGGCGGCAATGGCTGGCAATAGTCGCGTTGTCGAATTTTCCATAGCCGGCATGACCTGTGCGGCCTGTTCGGCGCGGCTGGAAAAGGTACTCAACCGCCAGGCGGGCATCGAGGCCAATGTCAATTTGGCCGCCGAGCGGGCGCGGGTGCGGCTGGATGGCGCGGCGGATGAAGCGGCGGTGATCGCGGCGGTGGCCAAGGCCGGCTTTACGGCCAGCGTCGTTGACAAAAACACGCGGGCGCGCGAAAAGGCGCGCCGCCAGGCCGACTACCAGCGCGAGATTCGCCGCTTCTGGATCGCGGTGGCGCTGACCCTGCCGCTGGTCGGCCAGATGTTCTTCATGTTCGGCAGCGCGCATCACCATCCAGAGTTGCCGCGCTGGCTGCAGTTCGCGCTGGCGACGCCGGTTCAGTTCTGGATCGGTTGGCGTTTCTACGATGGCGCGTTCAAGGCACTGCGCGGCGGCGGCGCCAACATGGATGTGCTGGTCGCGCTCGGCACCAGCATGGCCTGGGGATTTTCGACGGTGGTGACGCTGTTCGGGCTCGATCAGCATATCTATTTCGAAGGCGGGGCGGCGGTCATCACCATGGTTTTGCTCGGCAAGTTGCTGGAGGCGAGCGCCAAGGCCAAGACCTCGGAAGCGATCGAATCGCTGATCCGGTTGCAGCCGAAGACGGCGCGCATCGAGCGTGACGGCCAGTGGGTCGAGATCGCCGTCGATGCGCTGATGCCCGGCGATGTCTTCATGGTCCGCCCGGGCGAGAGCGTGCCGGTCGATGGCGAGGTGGTCGAGGGGGTGTCCAGCGTGAACGAAGCGATGCTGACCGGCGAGAGCATGCCGGTGGGCAAGGCGCTGGGCGACAAGGTGTTCGCGGCGACCGCCAATGGCCAGGGGGTCCTGCATTGCCGGGCAACCGGGGTCGGCGAACAGACCCTGCTGGCCGGGATCATCCGCCTGGTCGGCGAGGCGCAAGGCTCGAAGGCGCCGGTGCAGCGCTTGGCCGACCGGATTTCGGCGGTGTTCGTGCCAGTCGTCTGCGCGATTGCGCTGGCGACTTTCATCGGCTGGTGGCTGTATGCCGGCGATTTTGCCGAGGCGCTGGTCAATGCCGTGGCCGTGCTGGTCATTGCCTGTCCGTGCGCGCTTGGGCTGGCGACGCCGACGGCGATCATGGTCGGCACCGGGCAGGGGGCGCGCGCCGGCATTCTGGTCAAGAACGCCGAAGCGCTGGAGCGCGCAGAAAAGATTGCCATTCTCGCCCTCGACAAGACCGGCACGCTGACCCGGGGCGAGCCGCAGGTGACCGACATCGTGGCGCTGGCCGCCGACAGTGATAGCGCGTTGCGCCTGGCGGCGGCGCTCGAACAGGGTTCGGAACATCCGCTGGCGCGCGCCGTTCTGGCCAAGGCTGCCGCGGTCGACCTGCCAAAAGTGGCAAATTTCAAAGCGACGCCGGGCCATGGCGTGGCCGGCGAGATCGACGGGCGCGCGTTGCGCCTCGGCGCGCCGGCCTGGTTCGGCATGGCCGACGATGCGGCGGTGCTCGGCCTGCAGCAGGCCGGCAAGACGGTCGTCGTGCTGGAAGAGGGCGGCACGGCGCTGGCCCTGCTCGCCATCGCCGATACGCTGCGGCCGACGTCCCGGGTGGCGGTCGAACGCCTGCGCGCGCGCGGCATCCGGGTCGTCATGTTGACCGGCGACAATGCGGCGACGGCAGCGGCGATCGCGCACGAAGCGGGTATCGACGAATTCCGCGCCGGTATCCTGCCCGGCGCCAAGGCGGCGGTGATTGCCGAACTGAAATCGGGCGGACTGGTGGCCATGGTCGGCGATGGCATCAACGATGCCCCGGCGCTGGCCGCGGCCGATGTCAGCTTCGCCATCGGCGCCGGTTCCGATGCGGCGGTCGAGGCCGCCGACCTGACCCTGATCCGCAGCGACCTGTGCGGCGTCGACGATGCCATCGAACTGTCGCGCGCCACGCTGAACAAGATTCATCAGAACCTCTTCTTCGCCTTTATCTATAATGTGCTGGGGATTCCGCTCGCAGCTTTCGGCTGGCTCAATCCGGTCGTCGCCGGCGCGGCGATGGCGATGAGTTCGGTCTCGGTGGTGTCGAATTCCCTGTTGCTGAAACGCTGGCGTCCGCGCGGCCGCTAACGCAAGGGGGTTGTCTGGAAAAAAGCGAAAAGCTGTTGCCTTATGAGGCGTTGCTCGAGAACATCGCGCACGTCGTCTATCGCCTCGACCTGGTCAGTGGCCGCTTCGAATACATTTCCGGGGCGGCCTCCAAACTGTTCGGGCTGGAGCTGGATATGGTGCGCGATGCCGGCATGGATCTGGTCGGCCGGCACATGCTGCCCGGCGATTACGAGGCCGCCCTGGCGCGCATCCGGGAGGCGGCGGCGGGGCGCCCGGGCCAGCGCACCTCGTTGGCCGTCGATTACCGTCTGGTTGGCGCCGATGGCCGGGTCAGGCATTGTCATGATTCGATGATGTTCGACGTCGATGCGGACGGCAGACCCCTGGTGGCCTGCAGCGTGGTGGTCGATGTCAGCGAACAGATCCGCGCCGCGGAAGTCATGCGCGAGAAGGAATCGCAGTTCCGGGCGACGATGGAGGCCGCCCAGGTCGGGATTTTCCTGCTGCAGGATGACCTGTTCCGTTATGTGAATCCCTTCCTGATGAATCTGTTTGGCTATGCGGAAGACGAGCTCGTGGGCCACTGCAGCCCGCTCGACCTGATCGTTCCGGAGCAGCGCGACATGGTTCGGGAAAAGATACGGCAGCGGGCCGCCGGCGAACCGGGAGCGCCCTACGAAATCACCGGTTTGCGTAAGGACGGCTCGACCTTGCCGGTCATTATCCTCGGTTCGCCGGCGACCTATGAAGGGCGGCCGGCGTCGGTCGGCACCGTGCTCGACATCTCGGCGCAGAAGGAAGCCGAAATGCGGGTTCGCGAACTGGCTGATTTCGACCCGCTGACCGGTTTGCCGAACCGCCGGCTGTTGCGCGATCGCAGCACGCAGTTGCTCGCCACGGCGGAGCGTGACGATTCCGAGATGGCGCTGGTCTTCATCGATCTCGATCACTTCAAGCGGGTCAACGACTCGCTTGGCCACAGCGTCGGCGACGAACTCCTGTGCGCCGTGGCGCAGCGCCTGGCGACGATCGTGCGCAAGGTCGATACCCTGGCCCGCCTCGGCGGCGACGAGTTCATCATCGCCTTGCCCGGCGTCCACGCCTCGGGCGCCGCCGAAGTCGCCTGCCGCCTGCTCGATGTCTGCGCGATGCCATTCTCGGTCGGCGGGCATGACCTGACGATCACGCCATCGCTGGGTATCAGCATGTATCCGGTCGACGGCAAGGATTTCGAAACCCTGCTGCGCAATGCCGATGCCGCCATGTACAAGGCCAAGGAGGCGGGCCGCAATGCCTTCCGCTTCTATTCGAGCGAGATGAATGTCGCGACGCTCAAGCATCTGCTGATGGAAAGCGGGCTGCGGCGCGGGCTGGGCGCGCGCGAGTTCGTCCTGCATTATCAGCCGCTGGTGCATATCGAATCCGGCGTCACGATCGGCGTCGAGGCACTGATCCGCTGGCAGAATCCGGATGTCGGGCTGATCCCGCCGGACCAGTTCATCCACGTCGCCGAGGACATCGGGCTGATCAACCCGATTGGCGACTGGGTGCTGCGCGAGGCCTGCCGGCAGATCCGCGCCTGGCAGGATGCCGGGTTGCCGTCGCTGGTCGTCGCGGTCAATGTGTCGCCCCTGCAGTTCCGTCAGGTCGGCTTCGTCGATACCGTGGCCAGCGCGCTTGCGTCGTCGGGCCTAGATGCGCGCTTCCTCGAACTGGAACTGACCGAGCGCACGGTGATGAACGATGCCGAACTGAATCTCGGCACGCTGTCGGCGCTGAACAAGATGGGGGTCGAACTGTCGCTTGATGATTTCGGAACTGGTTACTCGTCGCTGGCCTATCTGAAGCGGTTTCCGGTCGGCAAGCTGAAAATCGATCGCTCTTTCGTCCGCGATCTGGAACTCGACCCCGACGACCGCGCCATCGCATCGACCATCCTCAGCATGGGCCGTAGCCTGCGCCTCAAGGTGCTGGCCGAGGGCGTCGAAACCAAGGAACAATATGCGATCCTGCGCGGCATGGGTTGCGAGCTGGTGCAGGGCTACCATTTCAGTCGACCGTTGCCGCCCGAGGAACTGGTCGCATTTCTCAAGAAACACCCATTTGTCGGCAAGGAGTAGGACATGGAATCCAGCGTCATCAAGGTTGGCGGCATGAGCTGCCAGGGTTGCGTCAAAAACATTACCGGTGTGCTGACCGCCATGCCCGGGGTAGCGACGGCCGAGGTTTCGCTCGAGGCCGCCGAGGCGCTGGTCTCCTTCGATCCGCAGGTCGTTTCGCGTAGCGCGTTGGTCGGGGCGATCGAAGACGCGGGCTTCAATGCCGAGTGAGTTAAACTTGCCCCATAACAACAGCATCAGGGAACAGCCGTGCCAGAAGAGCAGGTCAGACTTACCCAGCTAACCCACGGTGGTGGCGGCGGCTGCAAGGTCGCCCCGGACATCCTTAAAAAGATACTCTCCGGCATCAAGCCCGGAATCATTCCGCCGCAGTTACTGATCGGCACGGAAAGCAGCGACGATGCCGCGGTTTATCAGCTCAGCGCGCAGCAGGCGATCGTCGCGACGACCGACTTCTTTACGCCGATCGTCGATGACCCGTTCGATTTCGGGCGGATCGCCGCGACCACGGCGATTTCCAACATCTACGCGATGGGCGGCACCCCGCTGTTCGCGCTGGCGCTGGTCGGCATGCCGGTGAATGTATTGCCGCTCGAGATCATCGGCAAGGTACTCGAGGGCGGCGAGTCGATTTGCCGGCTGGCCAGTATCCCGATCGCCGGTGGCCATACGATCGATTCGGTGGAGCCGATCTACGGACTCGTGGTGGTCGGCCTGGTCAATCCGACCCACCTCAAGCGCAACGCCGCCGCACGGCCCGGTGACCGCCTGATTCTCGGCAAGCAACTCGGCATCGGTGTTTACAGCACGGCGCTGAAACGGGGTGCGTTGAGCGCCACCGATTACGAAGCCATGATTGCCAGCGCCACCCAACTCAACACGCCGGGGCCGGTGCTGGCCTGCCTCGATGGCGTCCATGCGGTGACGGATGTCACCGGATTCGGCCTGCTTGGCCACCTTCACGGCATGTGCAAGGGAAGCAAGGTACGGGCGCGCGTCGATTTTGCAGCGTTGCCGTTCCTGGGAAGAGCCATGGAACTGGTCGATGCGGGGTACCGGGCCGGCGCATCGCGGCGCAACTGGGGCAGTTTCGGCCAGGACGTGAAGTTGGCGGAAAGCCTGGGCGACAACGAGCGGACGCTGCTCACCGATCCGCAGACAGCGGGTGGCCTGCTGGTTTCGTGCGCGCCGGACACGGTGACCGAAGTGCTGTCGATTTTCCTGCAGCAGGGCTTTTCGCATGTCTCGGTGATCGGCGAAATCGTCGAGGGCGAACCTTCAATCGAGGTTTTCTGAGTCTGGAGAATTCTGCATGAACAGCCTTGAGTCAATGCTTCGCTTCGTGCTCCTTCTTGCTCTTGCGCTGGTTTCCGGGCAGTCATTCGCCAAGGGCGAGGTGATTCCGGAAGCAGTGTTGAGCATCGCCAATCGCGATATCGCCACGCTACGGATGACGACGCTGGGGGCGGCGCCTGAGCTTCGGGTCAAGCGCATCCACGAACGGATCAGGCAAATTGACGAAAGGGAACTCTCCAAGCCGATCACGCGTTCGCATCTGACGATCGAGGGAAACAAGGGGGTTGTCTATTCGATCGGCGAGCGGACGATTTTCATCCTCTACGAAGCCGACCTCGATCCGGAAGAGAAGGTCAGCCTTGAGGAAGCCTCGCAGCAGGTCGGCAAGCGTTTCGAAAAGGCCATTGCAGCGCTGATCGATCAGGGACACGGCACGGTGCTGGCCAGGGGGCTGATGTTTTCCGCGCTGGCTACCGCCTTGATGCTGGTTCTGCTGTGGGCGATCCGCAAAGCCACCGGTTATGTTCTCGATCACTTGCAGGCGCGTGTCATGTCGGCGAACGAGAACACCAAACTGCGCTGGGCCGCCCATGGCTGGCTGCTGGTCAAGCGGATCGCGCAACTGCTGCTGCTGACGCTCTGGGTGTCCGTTGCCTACCTGTGGTTTACCTATGTGCTGGCGAATTTTCCCTTGACCCAGCCGCTGGCCGAGCGCTTGTCCAGCTTCCTGGTCGACATGCTCGAGCATTTCGGCGAAGGCCTGGTCGTTTCGGTTCCCGGGCTGATGACGGTCGGTGCCATCCTCTTCATCACCAAGGCAGCCAACGATGTCGCCGGCAACGTCTTCGAGAATGTCTATCAGGGACGTTCGCTGATTCCCGGCGTCCATCGGGATACGGCACATGCCACGCGGCGGCTGCTTGGCGTCCTGGTCTGGGGCATCGGCATCGCCATTGCCTATCCCTACCTGCCGATCGCCGACAGCGATGCCTTCAAGGGCCTGTCGGTCATGTTCGGCTTCATGCTGACGCTCGGCTCGGCTGGCATCGTCACCCAGTTGATGAGTGGCCTGGTGTTGATCTATGCGCGGGCACTCAAGGTCGGCGATTTCGTCAGCATCGGCGAGGTGACCGGCGTCGTCAAGGAAATGAGCGTACTGTCGACCAAGATAATCAACATGCGCAACGAGGAAGTGACCATCCCCAATGCCGTGCTGGTCAACAATCCGATCAAGAACTTCACCGGCGCCGCCGGCGAACGCGGCACGCTGGTCTCAACGACGGTGACGATCGGCTACGACACGCCTTGGCGCCAGGTGCACGCCATGCTGATCAATGCGGGTGAGCATACCTCCGGTCTGCGCGCGCAGCCCAAGCCCTTCGTCATCCAGAAGGCGCTGCAGGATTTCTACGTCGAATACGAGCTCTATGCCTATGTCGACCGTCCTCTGGAGCGCATTCAGATTCTCTCCGAACTGCATTCCCGCATTCAGGACGAGTTCAACACCTACGGCGTCCAGATCATGTCGCCGAATTTCGTGCTGCAGCCGAGGAACAACGTCGTGGTGGACAAGGCAAACTGGTTCGCCGAGCCGGCGGAACCGCCCGGCAACAAGGGCTAGGCGGCGGAGCGGACGACTTTTCCCGGTTTCGCCTGCGCGGCGTTTGCCTCGTGCAGGCATTGACGGGCGCAAGATGCGCAGCGTCCGCAGTCGCGGGTGACGCCGAGGTCGCGGCGCAGGTCTTTCAATGTACGGGCGCCACCTTCGGCGGCTTCGCGAATCTGGCGATCAGTGACGGCTTGGCAGACACAAACGTACATCGACGGTCTCCGTGAACAGCAGCATGTGTTTAATGAGAACAATTCGCATTTTATACGAATGCGAATGACTGTCAATAGCATTTGTAGCGAAGTCGAAAAAAAGCCACGGCGGGATTCCGTGGCTTTCGGGTTGGCGCGGTGCTGAATCAGTCGCCGTCCGGCTCCATGTGCGCCTGCAGGTAGTTGGGCAGGGTCACGTCGACGATCAGGGTTTGTTGCGTTTCCAGCCAGTCGATGGCTTCCTCGCAGTGTTCGAGCAGTTCTTCCAGCAGGTCGCGGCTGACGTAGTCCTGCAGCGTTTCGCACAGGGCGATTGATTCGACCAGCAGCAGCCGCTGGATTTCGCGCTCGTACTTGAGATCGCCCTGCAGGCATTCGACGACATTCTCGCCGATCAGCAGCTTGCCGAGATTCTGCAGGTTGGGTAGGCCTTCGAGGAAAAGGACGCGCTCGATGATCTCGTCGGCTTCCTTCATGACGCGGATCGACTGTTTGTACTGGTAGTCGTTGAGCTTTTCCAGGCCCCAGTTGCGGAACATGCGGGCATGCAGGAAATACTGGTTGATCGCGGTCAGCTCGTTTTTGAGCACCTTGTTCAGGGCTTCGATGATTTTCTTGTCGCCTTTCATGGTCGCTCCTTAAGCCGGGGTGCCGGAGCCCATCTGGCTCTGCTGATAGTTCTGCAGGCCAACCAGGTCGATCAGGCCGATCTGCTTTTCGAGATAGTAGGCGTGATCCATTTCGGTGTCTTCGAGCTGGACGCCGAGCATGTCGCGCGTCACGTAGTCCTGCGCCAGTTCGCAGGCGGCCATGGCCTTTTTCAGTTCGCCGACCACCTTGTATTCGACCGCGAGATCGGATTTCAGCATGTCCGGCACGTTCTTGCCGACCTTCAGGGCCTCGCGCTTGGCCAGATTGGGCTTGCCTTCGAGGAACAGGATGCGCTGGATCAGGGCACGGGCATGCAGGCGCTCATGTTCGGATTCGTGCAGCGCCTTCTCGGCCAGCCGGGCAAAGCCCATGTCAGCGTACATTTCGCCGTGGATCAGGTATTGATCGACGGCAGTCAGTTCGCCGGCCAGCAGATCGTTGAGGATGTCGATGATTTTCTTGTCGCCCTTCATGGCTTTCTCCGGAAAATGATGGAAACGGAAAGGCTGGCTGGCAAAAATCGGCTGGCTTGCTCAAGTTTTAATTCTAGGCTTCGCCGGATTCTTTTGCCACCCAGATATGTCGTGCGACCGCGTGTTCGAGCGCCAGTTCCACTTCGTCGGCGAGGATGACGGTCATCGGCCGTTGTTGCAGCACCGTGAGCGGTCGCGATTCGGCGAGGCCGTAGGCGATGAGCTGTTCGCGCTGGAGCGGATCGATTTCGTCGCCAAATCCGGCCAGGCGGACCTCCTGGCCGGCGGGAATGAAGGCGAGTGGCAGGCGGGCTTCGTGTTTCGGGCTCATGCCGGCATCCAGAGGGCGCGCAGGGCGATGTTGAACAGGCCGCCGACGAGGAAGGCGAAGGGAACGATCACGGCGACCATGGCGAGGGCGACCTTCAAACCCTGTTCCTTGACCATCATCATCAGGCTGGCGAAACAGGGAATGAACAGCGTGATGGTGATCATGCCGACCACGGCCTGGACCGGCGACAGACTGTGGGCCATGGCGAACAGGCCGGTGGCGCCGAAGTCGCGGCGCAGGAAGCCCATCACGAAAGCGGCCGAGGCTTCCTTGGGCAGGCCGAGCCAGCCGGAAACCAGCGGTTCGCCGGCGCGGATGATGGCCGGCAGGGCGCCCAGCTTGTCGAGCGCGAACATGATGAAGGTGCCGAGCAGGAAGAGCGGGATGACTTCCAGCAGGTACCACTTGAGCCGTCCACCGGTTTTCTTGAGCACGTTGCCGAGGATCGGCAGGCGCATCGGCGGCAACTCGGTGACTAGCGGGATGCGCCGGCCGGGAATCAGTTTGGCGGCGAGAAAGCCGGACAGGAGCAGGACCAGAACCATGGCCAGTGCCCAGATCAGCACGGCGCTGAAGGAGACGCCGCCGAGCATGCCGAGAACGACGCCGAGCTGGGCCGAGCAGGGAATGGCCAGGGCGAGCAGGAAGATGGTGATCATGCGCTCGCGCGGACTGTGCAGGATGCGCGTGGTCAGCGTCGCCATCGTCACGCAGCCGAGGCCGAGCACCATCGGCAGCACGGCGCGGCCGTTGAGGCCGATCAGCGCGAACAGCCGGTTGGCGATGACGGTCAGGCGCGGCAGGTAGCCGGAATCCTCGAGCACCCCGAAGGCCAGAAAGAAGGTGGTGACGATCGGCAGGATCAGGGCCAGTGCGTAGGTCATGCCCATGGTCCACAGGCCGTACTGGCCGACCAGCAATTCCGTGATCCACGGGACGTTGACCGTGGCAGTCACGAAGTCGGTGAACGCCGGGTTGAGGATACCCTCGAACAGGTCTTTTTCGAGTAGGCCGACCAGCGTCGTCGCGCCGAAGACGCCGACGAACTGGTAAACAAGATAAAGCACGCCGAGCAGGATGGGTACGCCCCAGAGCGGATGGACGACATACTGGCCGACGCGTTGCGAGAGCAGCGGGCTGCTGCGCAGGGCGCGCTGGATGACGCTGGCGGACAGCGCGTCGGCGGCTTCGGTGCGTTCGCGGGCAAGAAGGGCCGGCAGATCGCCTTCGGCATTCTCGCCGGCCTGCTGGCGAAGGGCTTCGAGGTCGGTGAAGCGGGTGCCGGCGCGTTTGGCCAGCCAGCCGGCGACTTCCGGATCGCCACCGAGAAAAAGGATGGCTAGGCCGCGCGCTGCCAGGTGCGGGTGCGGGGCAAGACGGGCGATGGCTTCGGCGGTGCGCGCGATTTCGCTCTCGAAGTCGGCGTCGTAGCGCAACATGGCCTGCGGCGGGCGGGCATCGGGCAGGCTACTGGTCAGTTCGCTGACGCCCTCGCCACCGGTCGCCACCGTGGCCAGCACCGGGATGCCGAGTTCCTCCGCCAACGCCGGAATGTCGACGGTGACGCCGCGTGCCGCGGCCTCGTCGTGCATGTTGAGCGCCAGCACCAGCGGCACGCCGAGTTCGGCGAGCAGCGCCGTCAAGGTGAGCGTGCGGCGCAGGTTCTTGGCGTCGCCGACCTGCACCAGGCAGCGCGTGTTCTCTTCGAGCAGGGCGCGCATGGTGGCGCGTTCGTCGTCGCTGCGCGAGGGCAGGGCGAGAACGCCCGGGGTGTCGAGCAGCATCGCCGCGTGGTCGAAGCGGGCGCTGGCGCGCGTGACTTCGACGGTGGTGCCGGGGTAGTTGGAAACGTTGACGTAGGCGCCGGTCAGGCGGTGGAAAAGCACCGACTTGCCGACGTTGGGGTGGCCGACGAGGAGGATGGCGCTGGTGGTGGAAAGGGTGGTGTTCACGTTGGGTCTGATATTGATAGCGAAACGGTCGCTCGGGAAGTCCTCGACCGGTCTCACTTTACGACGGATTGACTATTCTCGAGAATGATTTACGTGATTGCTGCACCCCAAGGGTACTTGAGCCACGGGCCCCTTCGCCTGTGGGGCGCGGTCGACCGGGAAAAACAGCCAAAAATGAAAATCCGGACTCGGTGCCGGCACGCCGAGGATCGCGCCAGGAAATCAAGCCAAAACTCGCCGCAAGGAGCGAATTCGTTCCCAAAGCACGGCCTTGGGCAGGCTCATCGCCATCACCTGTATGCAGCGCTCCAGCCAGTCGCGGCGGGTTTGCAGTTTGGCGATGGCCATTTCCAGATCGCGGCCGATGGCTTCGCCATAAGCCCCCTCCGCCTTTGCTTTTGCCTGACGCAACAAGTGCAGGGATGGGCGCATCATGGCCAGATCGATCACATCGCGGCTGAACACGCTGTCATCGCTCCAGCGATCCGAATTGGCCAACAGTTTGCTCGTCGCCATATCCAGCGCCGTCAGCGTTGCCACCCCGCAAACCACGTCACTCGTTGCCGGAGCTGCCAGTTCGATCCGGGCCTCAAGCACAATTTCAAACTTGATCGGCTGATCGGCTACCTGCAAGGTCGTGCGCAGGCCGTACTGGTCGGCGCGCAGTTCGTGGGTTTGGCTGACCGGTTCCGTGCCGGCACGCAGAAGACCGGCAAAGCCGGCCGGCCCGGTCAGCAACTGGCGCAACGTACGATAGCTGGCGACATCCGAAACCAGGAAATCCATATCGACCGACTCGCGGTATTCGCCAAAACGCAGCGCCATCGCGGTGCCACCGCCGAACAGGCAGTTTGCCTCGCGCAGCAAGTTGGCATTCAGGGCGTTCAACACCTGCGCGATCCGCTGGTGATGTACTCGCTCAAACATCGCGCTGCCCCTCGCCGAACACCAGCCGCAAGGCATCGACCAGATCCCGCTCATGCGGCGCCAGCGCCGCCGGATCGAGATGCCGCCAGTTGCGCTCGTAAATCCCCAGCGCCTCCTGCGGCGTCAGTTCATCCACCCCCTGCACCTGCCAGGCCAATTGCTTCAACTGCGGGTAATTGGCCAGACGAACCCGCGCCGGCAACCAGCTCCGCCGCGCCTCATCCGCCACCGCGGCAACAGGCGCCGCCGGCTGAACGATGCCGAAATCCAGCCCCAGCGCCGCCATGGCATTCAGATAAGCCCCGATGGTCACCGAAGGCTCGCCGTTTTCAATGCGGTGCAAGGTAATCCGCGACATCCCAGCCGCCTCCGCCGCCACCGTCGCGCTGACGCGCAGCGCCTTGCGCCGGGTGCGAATTTGCGTACCAATGGCGAGCAGCTTTTCGGTGAGGACGCTGGGTGTCTCAGGCGATCTTGATGACATAGTGTTTCTCATACTATACAAATACGTATATATGTCAACAATGGGAAACTAATCGTTAGCTATAACCCCGTCCGAAACGGGTCAGGCGCACGTCAACGGTCAGTATCAGGTCGGAGAGTGCAGCCGCCCTGGCGCGGCCCTCGGCGCTGGCGCGATAGAGGTGCGGGGTCATGGTCAGTAGATCGGCAATTTGCCCGGAGTCGGAAAGCTCGAAGGTATAGCCGACAGATTCGGTCGTCAGGTGAGTGAATCCTGGAGGGGGCAGCATTCCGGCAGCGCGCTCCGGCTTCAGCGTGGGATAGATGATTTCGCGCAACTCGCGCAGATGATCCGGCCCGGCATCAACCTGCAAAAGCTCGCCGCCTGGCTTGAGCACGCGGGCAAATTCGCCATGGACAGGGAAGCCGAACAGGCACAGCAAGCGATCAATCGTCCCCGGCAGCACCGGCAGATTGGCGTTGCTGCCAACCACCCAGTTCGGCCGCTTGTCCTGCCTGGCTGCTGACAGCGCTGCCCATTTGGAAATGTCCAGCCCGAGGATAGCCAGGGTTTGCCCGGCGCCGACCGCGGCGGCCAACTGGCGCAGGTAGTAGCCTTCGCCGCAACCGGCATCGAGGCAACTGGCCGTGGCGCTGGCCGGCAGACCTGCCAGCGCGGCCCGGTTCACTGCGGCGGCAATCGGCTGGTAATGCCCGGTATTGAGAAAACGCCGGCGGGCAGCAACCATTTCCTTGCTGTCACCCGGATCGAGCGAACGCTTTTTCTGTACCGGCAACAGGTTCGTGTAACCTTGGCTGGCCACGTCGAAATGATGGCCGCTGGCGCAACGCCACGCCGGGCCGTTGCAAACCAAAGGCGCACCGTCCAGCGGGCAGGCCAGCGCCTGGAATGGGGTGATGCTCATTGGCATGTCATGTTTATCAGGCAGCGAAACGCCCGCGCAGATACTTGATGATTTCGCCGGGCTCATACAGCCACTTTACTGATTTCATGAGTTTTACCTTGAGTTTGTTTTTCGTTCGGGGCCGGCGTGATCGTTCCGCCCGTGCATGACGATACGGGAGACAAACCAGATCGCCAGCACATTCGCCGTGACGGCAACATAACCGACCAGCGGGTAGCCGACAATCCGGCCACTGTCATCGAGCGTGATCAGAAAACCGGCCAGCGTCGTCGCCAGGCCCATGGCCAGCGACTGCACGGTGCCGTTCAGCGACATGAAGGTGCCGCGCAACTTGGGCTGTGCCGCCGACGCAATGATCGCCATGGCCGGGATCATGCGCCCCGAGACCAGCACGAAGAAGGTGGTCGAGCAGATCAGCCAGATCCCCAGCGGCAGCATCCCGACATGCGTCACCACCAGCAAGGGCAACATGGCGAGCAGCGCCACCCGGCGGTAAACCTCGACCTTGCCGTACTTGTCGGCCCAGTGCCCGATCAAGCGGGCGCTGATGAAGGTGGCCGCACCGCCCAGTAGATAGACGAAGGGAATGTCCTGCAGGGCGATGCCGACGTTATTCACCGCATAAACGGTGATGTAGGGAATGACCGTAAAGCCGGAAAAAATTATCAGCGCCGAAAACAGCAAGGCGCGCAGATGGTTGCCGTCACCCAGTACGCTGAAGGTCGCCGACAGCAGATGCGCCCGCTTCTCCTCGCTCAGGTGGTGCCGCAACTGGGGCAGAAAGCGCAGGCCGACGGCGATAAAGACCGTGCTCAGCGCCGCGATCAGGATGAAGGGCGCGCGCCAGCCGAGATGATTGGCCAGCCACAGCGACAAGGGCACCCCGGCGATCGTCGACAGTGAGAAAGCGCTGGCAACTATGCCGCTCGCCCGCGCCCGCCGCGAAAAAGGAATCGCATCGCCGATCATGGTGTGAATCAGCGCTCCCATGATGCCGCCGAAAACCCCGGCCAGCCCGCGCGCCAGCAGCAGCGTCGAATAACTCGCCGCCAGGCCGCAGGCCAGCGTCGCCAGCGCAAACAGGGTGAAGCTGATCAATAGCAGGCGCTTGCGCTCGAACAGATCGACGAAGGTTGCCGCCAGCACCCCGGAAATCGCCGCGCTGAAACTGTAGGACGCCACCAGCAGGCCGAACTCGTGCGTGCCGATGCCGAAGGTCGCCATCAGGATCGGCCCGAGCGGCATCATGATCATGAAATCCAGCACATGACTGAACTGGATGCCGGCCAGCGTCAGCAGGAAGAAACGTTCGGTACGGGGAGGAAGCGTGGTGGACATTAGCGGGGGCAGGCAGGCGTAGGCGACAAGGATACGCGCCTTGGGCAACTGCCATGGTCAACCGGGAAAAACGGGCAAAAATGAGCGGGCCGGATCGAATATGTCCGACCTTGAGCGTTTACCGTAGCGGGGCCCTTATTTGCCTAGTGAGCGGCTCAGCAACTCGCTGCGGATGGCAATCAGCAGTTGCTTGGCACGTGCCATGTTGTCAGCGCCCATGCGCAGCATGATCTTCTGCCCGGCGGAACGTTTATCGAGTGCCGGATCGGAAAACCGGTAGAGCACTTTCGGCTGCGCCACGGCAATCGGTGGCGCGACATCCGGCGTGGCGAGAAGATCATCGATGGTATCGACCAGGCGGTCGTTGAAGTGCCCACGGGGATAACCCAGCTCGCGGTAGGCCTGCTGGAATACCGGATAGAGGCCGACGTACATGTCGACGAGGTGACGTACATCGACTGCCGCCATGATGTCCAGATAGCGCACATAACGTTGGGCATTGGCCGGGTCGATGGTCATCCCGGCGGCGTTGCGTTGGACCAGAAACGGCCCACCGACCGGCTTGACCGGCATCATCTTGGCCGGCGCTTCCTGGCGCGGCAGGTTGTCGATGGTAGCGATAAAACGGCGAATCATCCGGTCGGGATAAAAATGGGCGCTCAGCACTTCCGCGCCGACCAACTGCATCAAGCCGGCGCTATAGGCGGCGTCGCTGTCATCAGGATTGACGGGTTGATACGTTTGGGGGGAAGAGGTGGCCGCGGCGATCGGGTAGCGTTCGATGACTTCGGTATCCGGCGGTTGCGCGGGTGCGGCGGACGGCGCTGAGGTTTGCGCTACAACCGCCGGTTCGGGCGCTGGCTGGTCCGGTATCAAGCGATAGACGATGAGGCCAAGCGCGATGGCGATTAAAGTCAGGGGCAGCAGATTGCTCTTTCCCATTGTGTCGACCCTTTCAAGTGACCATTGCGCCTGATTTCGCGCCTCAAGAAACGACAGGCTACGCGTGCCATCGGATTTTGGAAAGTCTTACCAGATGAAGAAAACCAGCGTCCAGACGGTGGCCATCAGGCCGATTGGCAGCAGCATGCTCAGGCCGGCCAGCCATTTTTGGCCATTTTTGGCCGTTGACCGCGCCCCGCAGGAATCCACAGCGACGCGCCAGCTTTGCTGGCCGTCTTGTTGTGCAGGGGCTTTATCAGCACCCTTGGGGTGCAGCACTAGCTGTAAAGCCAGCCACAGACTGCCGAGGCAGCCCGTCGTCAGCAATCCAACGCGGAAATACGGCAGCCAGCCTAGCCACAGGTGTTCGGCTTTTAAATGGGTGACGGTGAGCATCGACAGGCCGAGGATGACACTGGCCGCGGCGAGCGGGGTGAGGGCCAGCGAGAAGCGTTGCCAGGTGAGGCTTTCGGTCTTGAGCAGTCGGGCGGCGAGGGCCGGGCCGATTAATAGCAGGCTGCCGAGCAGGAAGCCGCCGCCGAGCAGGTAGGCGAGGATCAGCGCGCCGTCGAGCCAGGTGAATAGGTCGCTGGCTTCCGGGTAGTGGGTGAGCAGCCACCACGGCACGTCGTTGTCGAGCAGGGCGAAATGATCGTGGTCGACCAGCCATTCGGCCAGCGCCAGCTTGGCGTTGAGCAGCCAGGGGCTGAGCGTCCATTGGAAGGCGGCGGTGGCGACGCCGAGGACGCCGTAGACGAGGGTCAGCGCATCGGGCGTGCGGGCCGGGTTGTTGAAGTCGAGGATTTCGCTGAAGGGCGAGCGGGCGGAATAGGTGACAGCATCGCGCTGGCCGGCGCAACGGCCGCAGCTATGGCATTCGGAGGCGCTGGTCATGCGGCGGACGTCGAGCAGCGGCGCGCAATTGACCGGCTCGAAGTCACCTTGATACTTGTCCCAGGCGTCGCGGTCGACCTTGTAGTGGAGCGGGGCGATCTTGGCCAGCACGGCGAAGACGCCGGAGGCCGGGCACAGGTAGCGGCACCAGATGCGTTTTTCGCGGCCGTAGAGCAGGCCGATGCCGACGGCGGCAACGGTCGAGCCGCCGAGGACGAGCAGAGCGGCTTGCGGATATTCGTAAACGCTGACCAGTTGGCCGTACACCGTCGTCATGACGAAGGCGACGAAGGGCCAGCCGGTCCACTTGAGCCAGCGCGGCAACGCCTTGCCGCGCCCGTATTGGCTGACCCATTCCGAAATAGCGCCTTCCGGGCAGAACAGGCCGCACCAGACGCGCCCCATGGTTACCGTGGCGATCATGACGCCCGGCCACCACAGGCCCCAGAAGCAGAATTGGGCGAACAGGCGCAGGTTATCCCAAATATGGGCGTCTTCCGGCGGCAGCGGCAGAAAGGCGGGGATGATGACCATCGCCGCATAGAGGACGACGATGACCCATTGGACGGCGATGATCAGGCGCCGGTTTTGGCGCAGAAACAGACCGACTTTGGCGACCCGATTGGGCTCGACCTGCGGGTAAAACTGGATGACGTGTTCAGCCATGTCGGGTTTTCCGCCAGGCAATCAGCACGATGCCCCAGTATGCTGCCCAGACGAGCAGGCTGCTCAGGGCCGGGCGAGCGCGGTAGCCGAAGAAATCGGCGATCAGCTTGCCGCCTTTGGTGGTGTCGTCGATCAGCAGCGAGGTATCCCAGACCGGATCGAGCAAGGCTGGTAGCCAGCCGGCGCCGATCAAGCGGTCGATGCCGGAAATGAGCAGGGCCGAGGCGAGGACCAGCAGCAGGATGGAGGAGAGGCGCAGCAGCAGGCCGATATTGAGTCTGGCCAGGCTGCGGGCGGCTAGCCAGGCGGTCAGGCCGGCGCCGGCAAAACCGGCGAGGGCGCCGAAAGCTAGCGCCTGCATTTCGCCGCCTTGGGCCAGACCATAAAGAAAGATCACCGTCTCGGCGCCTTCGCGGGCGACGGCGAGCGCGGCGACGACGGCGACGCCGAGATAACCGGAGCGTTCGGCGGCCGTCGACAGCTCGGCATGCAGCCGGGCCTTCATCTGCCGGCCGTGTTTTCTCATCCACAGAACCATCTGGGTAATCAGGCCAGCGGCGACGAACAGCGTGGCGGTCTGGAAGATTTCCAGCGCCTCGCCGGTCAGTTCGTCCTGCACCGTCAGCAGCGCCCAGCCGAGTAGCAAGGCGAGACCGGCGCCGGCGGCGAGGCCGCCGAACAGCGCCCGCCTGCCTTTGCCGCTGGCATCGTTGGCCTGCAGCCAGGCGTAGAGAATGCCGGCGATCAGGAAGGCTTCGAGGCTTTCCCGCCAGACGACAAAAAATGCGTTACTCATGCTGGTGCTCCGTGCTTGCTGGCTGTTATTTCGATTTGGCTGGCTGGCGGTTCATTTGACGACGAAGCGCCCCTGGCCGGTTTCCGGGTGGAAGTCGTCGAAAAACTTGTAGGTGCCCGGCTTCATCGGGGCGAAGACCGTCGTGCGCGTGACGCCCGGCGCCAGCACCAGTTCCTTTTTCAGTTCGAGGCTCTCGAATTCCGCGGCCCCCGGCCCCTCGTTCTTCACCTCCAGCCGGAAGCGTGTCTGGGCCGGCACTTCGAGCGTTTCCGGAAGAATGCGGCCGTCCTTCATCAACAACCTGAAGGTCGGGATGTCGTCGGCGATGGCTGGCCCTGCACTTCCTACGGTCGCGGTCGACGCCAGAAAAATGGTGAAAACCACGGAATGGAGAGCGTGTTTCATAATTTCCTCAATAAACGATGTTGGCGCGCAAGCCGAAAACCGTGACCGACTTGGCGTCCGCATTGCCGCCCGCCTGGGTCAGCCACTGAAAGTCGGGGCTGAGCTCGAACTGCGGCGAGAGGCGGTAGCGGTAGTAGAGCTCGGAGATCGTCTCGGCACCGCTCGGCACGAACGTCAGCGCGTTGCCGTTCCAGTCGTAGGTGGCGCTCTTGTAGCCGCTGCCGGTTTGCAGCCAGCTGAAGCCGATGCCGAACGCGTCGCCACCGCGGTTCCAGTAGCTGCCACTGAGCTGAGCGCCGACAGCGACGGCCTGATTGAAGGGCAACTCGCCCTTGACCAGGTTGCCGTAACGGCCGAATAGCGTGATGCCATCGCCGACGCGCTGGTCGATCGAGACGCCGATCCCTGTGTGCTGGGTCTTCTGCTGGGTCGTCAGGTAGTCAAAATCTTCGCCGGAGGATTGGTTCCAGGCGTAGAGCCGGTAGTTGCCGGTCAGGCCGCCGAACAGCTTGAGCTGGGTTTCGGCCTGAGCGAAGAGCAGCGGCTGGGAGAGGCTGGCCTGATAGTTGGAACCCCGCTCACCCGTGCCGAAGACGCCCAGTGACAGGCGCCAAGGCTGCGTCTTGTCGACGTTGTTGCCGTAGGAAACAATGAAGCCGGGCTGGAAGCCGTTGGCATCGACGCCGACTTCGCGCCCGGCGTCGAGCATCGGGTTGTGGACGAACACCGAGTTGAGGAACTGGCGCGATTCGTCGCCGGCAGCCAAGTTCTGGTCGAAGAAGCTGAAGATGTCCATCTTGCCGAAGGTGATGTCCAGCGTTTCGCGCGAGTACGGCTTGAAGCCGCCGAACGGGATCGGGATCGAGGCTTGGTAGTAGGCCTGGCCGAGGATCACCACCGAGTCGTCCGGGCTGGCACCGCTGGCGCGGAAGGCGAGGGCGTTGGGCGCGCTGGCGTAGTAGCCGAGGGCCGTGAACGCTGTGTTGAGACCTTGGCCCTGCCCTATGCGGAAGCCGCCGAACAGCTTGTGCTCGATGTCGCCGATCGGCTTCAGCGGCAGTTGGACGGTGACGTCGGCGCGGTAGTTGAGCTGGGTACCGGAGTCCGGCGTGTCTGAGGGCAGGCCGTTGGCGCCTTGGACGACGGTGGCGAGCGCGGCGGTCGCCTTGATGCCTTCGAGTGATTCAATGACCTTGGACGACTTCTTCATTTCCAGGACATCTTTTTCGGTCGCCTTCAGGCGCATCGTCAGCTCCGGCTCGTTTTCGGAGAGGCGCGGGCTGTCCAGGCCCTTGGCGACTTCGGTGCTTTCGCTCTTGAGCGCCTTCACTTCCTTCTCCAGTTCGGCGTTGCGTGCCTCCAGCTTTTCCATGCGTTCAACCAGTTTTTGCAGCGTTGCGCTGTCGGAGGCGCCGAAAGCGGGCAGGGCCAACCCCGCCGCGACGAGCGCAGCGGTCGGTTTCGAGAGGCGCATGATCAGTAGCCGCCTTTTTTACCGATGCCGACGTAGGTGAATTCATACTCGACTTCGAACGGCTTGAACCACGGACGGACGCCGGTGGCGCGGTCGGTGTGGCGGCCGAAATGGGAATGCGGATTGGCCGACGGCGGCAGGATGGTGTATTTCACCTTGTACTTGCCGGGGCCGGCGAGCTTGATGTTCTCGCCGTAATGCGGGCCGTCGTTGGCGACCATGGGCATGAAATCGCCGGCCACCTTGTAGTCGCCGCCAATCTTGGAAACTTCGTACTTGACCAGCAGGTAGGGCATCCAGGCGCCTTCGTCGAAGCCGTTCGGGTTGTTGGCCAGTGCGTGGATGTCGGCCTCGATGTGGATGTCCGATTCGGACACCTTGCGCATCATGCCTTCCGGTTCCATTTCGATCGGCTGCAGATAGACGGCGGCGATTTCCATGCCGGCGCGTTGCTGCGGCACGCCGATCGGGTATTCGAGCGCGAGTGCGGGGGCGGCCAGTGCAGCGGAAAGGGCCAGAGCGGAAACGAGTTTCTTGGCGGACAACATGGTAAGACTCCTTGGTTTTTCTGGCTGGCTTGCCCGTTTGGCTGGCTGGCTATGGGAAGGCGAAGCGGGTAAATGGATCGCTACTTGGTTAGGATGAGTTTGTTCTCGCGGGTAACGCGCAGGAAGTAGGTCTGGCCGGCGTGGTCAATTTCCAGCATCGTGCCGCCACGCAGCAGGTCTTTACTGGAGACGGGCGGGCTTGTTGGTCTGGAATCGCCAGATGGGAGCGGTTCAGCAGGCTTCGGCGGGGCTTTCATGTATATATAACGCAAATGAGAACGGGTCGCATTACACAGTCAATGCGAGTTATTGTCAACAAAAAGATAGGCTCGCCGGCATTTCAATCGTCGATCGTGACCGAAGATTGACTGTCGATCAGTCGGGAAAGGCCTGTAACGCCTGTCGTTTTCATGTAAATGCAGCGTTTTCCGCTGCGCTTGCATTGCTCCTTGACCCGCCAGTAGGCGTTGTGGCTGATGCAGCCGGCCTGACAGATGACCAGGTCGGCGGCGGCGAGGGCGGCATCGATGCGCTGCAGGTTTTCCTCGAGTCCGCCGTCGTGATGCATGAAGCGCCCGCCACGTGTTTCGATCAATTGCCGGTAGGCGTCGATAGCGCCGGTGCGGCCGCCGACACAGAGGACGCACTTGCCGTCGAGGGCGGCCGGCTGGTCGCGGTCGACATCGGAAAATGGGCATTTTTCCTCGCCGGACGTAAGTTGCTTCAGGGCGTCGTCGCTGCGCGCGAGGAGTCGCCGCAGGCTGGCCAGTTCGCTCTCCAGCGCCCCGACCTGTGCGCTCAGGGCGCTGGCCCGGGCATCGGCGTCGCCGGCCCGGCGGGCGAGATGCTGGCGGTCGCGAAGATCGGGCAGGGTCTGGCGCAGGTTGTCGATCTCGCTGTTCAGCCTGGCGCCCCAGGCTTCCTTGCCGGCCAGTTCAGCGCGTAGCTCAATGACGCGCTGGCCAAGCGCCTGGGTTTCGCGGGATTTCTCGATGCGCATGGATTCGTTTGCCGAACGCGCCGCGTCAAGTTCCCGGCGCAGTTGTGCATTGTCGGCGCGCAGCGCCTTCAGGGCGTTCAGATCAGCGCGTGCGCTGGAGCCGATCTGGTGCTGGATCATGTGGATGTCGCCGTTGATTTCCTGCTCCAGCCTTGCATCGCACGCCGGATGAGTCCATGCGGCCCAGAGGGCGGCCGGAAGTTCATGGGCGCCGCGCGTCGCTTCCTGCCATAGCGCGCAGGGCGTCGTCGGTCCGGGCCGCTGCAAAGCGCCGAATGGTGAGCTGGAAGCGCTTCTCCAGGTTTTTCTTTAGCAGTTCGGCGAGTTGGCTGCGTTCTTCGCAGGCGCCGACCGCCGTCGTATGCAGCACGTAGTCGCTGGTGTCGTGCGGAAAATGCATGACCTTGGCCATCAGCGTCCGCAGATCGCCGGTGCTGAAGCAGACGCCAATGATGGGGCAGTGAAACCGGTGGCTGACTTCCCACAGCTTGCGTCGCCGCGAACCCTGAACCGGCGGGAGCGGTGGGCGGCTTAACAAGGCCTCGGACAGGTCAAGCGGTTGCAAGGCGGCGGCCAGGGCGGCGCCGGCAAATTGAAACGGGGGTTGCGACATTCAGGTCTCCTGTCGATGTTCGTGCAGCGTGAGACGGTTGCTGGCCCGCTCGCAAAGGGCGCGGGTTTCGTTATCAAGATCCGGCGAATCGCACAGGCGATCGAGGATGCGGGCTGCGTTGAGGGCAGAGTGGGGGCAGCCGCTCTCGCTATGGATCAGCAGCAGGCTGAGGGCGCCAGCCCAGAGTTCGGAGGGCGGCATGGCTAATGTGAGACAGTGGCCAGCAGGCACCAGAGCAGGGTGCCGGCAACGGAGATGTTGAATACCAGGGAGCGCATGGCCATTCCTCATTGTTGAGAGTGATTCGCATCTTATGGCCGGAATAATATTTTGTAAATAGGAAACATTCGCATTTGTAAAAAAGTAATCCACGAGGGATATGGCCCAAGCCATCCCAAGGCCACGCTGCCGTCACCGGCAGAACCGTGACATACCCACAAGGGATACCGTCATCGGCGCTGCCGATGACATAAAAAAAGCCACGGCTTGATCCGTGGCTCCTTTTGCTTGCCGGAAACTATCAATCAGGTATCGCCGAATTTCTTTTTCTTGAACTTGCGCTCGCCGTCGAACTTGCGTTCGTCACCGGTATCAGGCCGACCTTCGTCCGGACGCAGATTGATCGGTACGCCACGGACGCGGGTGCGTTTGAGGGCGTTGGCGGCTTCGGCAGGCATGCCTGCCGGCAGTTCGACGGTGCTCGACTCGTCGTATAGCCCGATGCGGCCGATGAAGCGGCTTTCGATGCCGGCTTCGTTGGCGATGGCGCCGACGATATCCTTGACCTGGACGCCGTGGTCACGACCGACATCGATGCGGTAGCGCACCATGTCGCCAGTGGGGGAGGCGCGACGCGGCTTGTCTTCGAAGCGCGGGCGCTCACCACGGTCTTCGAAACGGGGTTTGTCACCGCGCTCCTCGAAACGCGGACGTTCGCTTCTTTCCTCGAAACGCGGCTTGCGCTCGCGGTCGGCGAAACTGGCCGGCCGGCGGCTGTCGTCCATGGTAGTGTGGCGGGCTGGCGGTGGATCCTCGCCGCCGATCTGCAGCGGCTTGCCTTTCTGCGCCATCATGGCCAGGGCGGCAGCGACTTCTTCGGCGCTGACGTTATGTTCTTCGGAAATCTGTGAAACGATATTGGCGAAGAAGTCGAGTCCTTCAGCGTTCAGGACCTCGGCAACGCTTTCCTTGAAGGTGGTGACGCGTTTATTGGTGACATCCTGGCGCGAAGGCAGGGTCAGTGGGGCGATCGGCTGCCGGGTGGCGCGTTCGATGGTGCGCAGCATGCGGATTTCGCGCGGCGCCACGAACAGGATGGCGTTGCCGGTACGACCGGCGCGACCGGTGCGGCCGATCCGGTGCACATAGGCTTCGGTATCGTAGGGAATGTCGTAGTTGACGACGTGGCTGATGCGCGGCACGTCGATGCCGCGGGCCGCCACGTCGGTGGCGATGACAATGTCGAGTGCGCCGGACTTCAATTGCTCGATGACGCGTTCGCGCATCTGTTGGTTGAGGTCGCCGTTCAGCGCGGCGGCGGCGTAGCCGCGGGCTGACAGCTTGTCGGCCAGTTCGACGGTGGCGGTTTTGGTGCGGACGAAGATGATGGCGGCGTCGAAATCCTCTTCGACTTCGAGGATACGGGTCAGCGCGTCAAGCTTGTGCATGCCGCTGACCTGCCAATAGACTTGACGGGTGGCGGCAATTGTCGTCGTCGCCGACTTGATCTTGACTTCGCGCGGGTCGACCAGGTATTTCTGGGCGACACGGCGAATCTGTTCCGGCATGGTGGCCGAGAACAGCGCGGTCTGGTGGGTGGCCGGGGTGCGTTCGAGAATCCATTCGACGTCGTCGATGAAGCCCATGCGCAGCATTTCGTCGGCTTCGTCGAGAACGAGGGTTTTCAGGTTGTCGAGATTGAGCGTCTTACGCTCGAGGTGGTCCATGACGCGACCCGGGGTGCCGACGATGACGTGGGCGCCACGTGACAGTTGCTTCAATTGGATGGTGTAGCTCTGGCCGCCGTAGATTGGCAGGACGTGGAAGCCGGGCAGATTGCGGGCGTAGCTTTGCAGCGCCTCGGCAACCTGGATCGCCAGTTCGCGTGTCGGCGTAAGGACCAGCGCCTGCGGCTTGGTCAGTTTGACGTCGATCTGTTCCATCAGGGGCAGGGCGAAGGCTGCGGTCTTGCCAGTGCCGGTTTGCGCCTGGCCGATCAGGTCGCGGCCTTGCAGCAGGATGGGGATGCATTCGGCCTGGATGGGCGATGGGGTTTCGTAACCGATTTCACTGAGCGTTTTCAGAAGCCCTTCGCTCAAGCCAAGCTCGGCAAAGCTTTCGACGGGTGTCGACATGATGCTGATTCCTTTCCTCGTCGCCCGTCAACTCATGACTGGTGGCAACGGAATGGCCCGATGGTCGGGCGGCCGGGTGACCCCGACGCAGCCATGCCGGGGAGAAAATCAATGGGGTGAGTCCTGCACAAGAACCTGTGAAACCGGGGGCTGCTCGGAGTTACTGCGGGCGATGCATCAACGCATTGAATTGATTATTCTACACTTTTTTCGTAAGCGCCGCCAGTTCGGCGGGGCTGAAACCGGCTTCGAGGCGGGCGGATTCATTCAACGGAGGCTGCGGCCAGGGGGCATCGAATGTTTCCAGCAGGCGGCGATAGGTGCTCTCGGGATCGAGATTCCGTTCGCCGCAGAGGTGTCGGAACCAGGCGTCGCCGAGGCCAACATGGCCGATTTCGTCGTGCAGGATGATGTCGAGCAAGCGGGCGGATTCGCCATCGCCTGCCTGGGCCAGCTTGTTGCGGATCGGCGGCGTGGCGTCGAGCCCGCGTGCTTCGAGCAGGCGCGGGACCAGCGCCATGCGCGCCAGCACATCGCCGGTGGTTTTCTCGGCCATGTCCCAGAGGCCGGCATGCGCCGGGAAGTCGCCATAGTCGTGACCAAGCGCCTGCAGGCGCTCGCTCAAAATGGTGAAGTGGTAGGCTTCTTCGGCGGCGACGCCGATCCAGTCGGCGTAATACTGTTCGGGCATGCCGCGAAAGCGGGCGGCGTGATCGAGCGCCAGATTGATCGCCGAGAACTCGATATGGACGATGGCATGCAACATCCGGGCGCGGCCTTCGGGGTTTTTGATGCCGCGCTGCGGCAGCATTCTGGGCGGTACCAGTTCCGGTCTGGCCGGGCGGCCGCAGACCAGGTCGAGCGGGGTGGCGTCCAGCCAATCCAGTCTGTCCGCCTGCCAGTCGGAGGCGATTGCTGCGGTCAACGCCAGTTTTTGCCCGATTTCCGGGGTGGCCAAGGCTGATGCGAGGGCCACGAACAGCGAAGCTTTCATGGCGCCGGATTGGTGTATTTCAGGTGGATGGCGTCGATCTCGGCGAGCAGTTCAGCGGCGATTGGCGTCCGGGTGGCGGGCAAGGTTTCCTGCAGTTGCGCCAGCGACGAGGCGCCGATGATGGTGCTGCTGACGAACCAGCGCGAGCGCGCGAAGCCAAGTGCCAGTTGCGTCAGCGTCAGGCCGTGCTGCTTCGCCAGGGCGGCATAGGCGGTGACGGCAGGGATTACGTTGGGCTTGCTGTAACGCTGGCCGAAGGCGGGCCAGCGCGTGATCCGGCCGGACGCCGCCGGGTCGGCGAGGTACTTGCCGGTGAGGTGGCCGAAGGCGAGCGCCGAATAGGCGAGCAGCCCGATCTGTTCGCGGTGGCAGACTTCGGCGAGCGCGGTTTCGAAGGTCCGGTTGAGCAGGCTGTAGGCGTTCTGTGTGCACAGCACGCGCGGCAAGCCAAGTTCGTCGGCGAGGCGGACGAACTGCATGACACCCCACGGATGTTCGTTGGACAGCCCGATGGCGCGCACCTTGCCTTCCCGGACCAGTTCGGCGAGGGCTTCGAACTGCTCGCGGATCGGCATGCATACCCGATCCTTCGCTGGATCGAACTGCCATTGGCCGAACATCGGCTGGTTGCGTTCCGGCCAGTGCAACTGGTAGAGGTCGACGTAATCGGTCTGCAGGCGTTGCAGGGAGCCTTCGATGGCGGCGCGGATGTTGGCGCGGTCGAGTGCAGGCGGCCCGCCGCGAATCCAGTCGAGATTGCGCGAGGGTCCGGCGACCTTGGTCGCGACGACGATCTGCTCGCGTTGCTGGCGCTTCAGCCAGCGCCCGACGATGCTCTCCGAAGCGCCGAAAGTCCCGGCGCGCGGCGGCACGGCGTACATCTCGGCGGTGTCGATGAAATTGACGCCGCTGGCCAGCGCGAAAGCGAGCTGGCTGTGGGCATCCTGTTCGCTGGTCTGTTCGCCGAAGGTCATCGTGCCGAGGCAGACGTCGGGAACGAGCAGATTGCCGCGGCCGAGGGGACGTGGGTTGAACGGGTTGGACATGGCTTTCTCCGGAATTTGGCTGTTTTTCAGGGTCGACCGCAGAGCACGCCGTAAATTAGTACGTGGCGCTGCAGAATATCGTCGAAACCGGCAGGAATGATGGCGAGATGGTGGTCTTCCGGCGCCTGGCAATGGGCTTCCACCCAGCGGCAAGCGGCGTCGAAGGCGTCATCGAAGGTGGCGAACAGTCCATCAAGCTTTGGCGAGCGCACCGGCAGGAACTTGCCGGAAGCACGGTCGAGTAGGGTGTCGGTGTCCAGCATCTGCACCGCGTAACCACGCGCCGGGCGTGGTAGGGGCAGGTCGGCGAGGGCGAAGCGGTCGCCGAAGGCGTCTCCGCTGAATTCGAATCGGCGCATGCCCCATTTTATCCGGATGCGAGGCCTGTGGTCCTGCGGTAGAATGCCTGCCGTCACAATAACTTAACAGGATTGTAATGTTCGGACGGCTGATGCCCAGGGAGGGCAAGTATTTCGATCTGTTCAACGCGCATGCCGAGCTGATTGTGCAAGGGGGAAAGGCGCTTTCCGGACTGATCTCGGCGCTGGTCGACCAGCCCGATCAGGCCGCAAAACATGCCGACGCAATCGATGATCTCGAGCGCCAGGCCGACAAAATTACCCACGATACGCTGGCCCAGTTGCACACCTCCTTCATCACGCCGTTCGATCGCGATGAAATCCATCAGTTGATCAACAGCATGGACGACATTCTGGACGTCATTCAGGACGTCGCCGAGTCGATGACGCTTTACGACATTCAGCATGTGCCGGCCGACGCCAAGGCGCTCGCCGATGTGACCGAGCAGTCGTGCATCCGCGTGCGGGCGCTGGTCAAGCTGCTGCACAGCATGGAAAACGCTCCGGCCATCCTCAAACTCTGCCACGAAATCGACGAACTGGAATCCGACGCCGACCGCATGCTGCGCGCGGCGATGTCCAAGGTCTTCCGCGAAGAGCCGAATGTGCTGCAGGTAATCAAGCTGAAGGAAATGTACGAACTACTCGAAACGGTCACTGATCGCTGCAAGGACGTGGCCGGAACGGTCGAAGCTATCGTCCTCGAAAATTCCTGAGCGGGTTTTCCGGCATGGATAACCTCCAAATGAGCCTCGGGGTGATCGTTACCCTGGTGATCGTGGCCTTTCTGTTCGACTTCATGAACGGCTTTCACGATGCCGCCAACTCGATCGCCACCATCGTTTCGACCCGCGTCCTCAAGCCGCACCAGGCCGTGATCTGGGCGGCGGCCTTCAATTTCCTCGCCTATTTCCTGTTCCATCTGACGGTCGCCAAGACCATCGGCAAGGGCACCATCGACGCCGGCATCGTCGATCACTACATCATCTTCGGGGCGCTGATCGGGGCGATTATGTGGAACATCATCACCTGGTACTACGGCATTCCTTCGTCGTCGTCGCACGCGCTGATCGGCGGCTTGGTCGGCGCCGCGCTGGCCAAGGTCGGCTTCAGCGGCCTGATCATGAGCGGCGTGCTGAAGATCATCGCCTTCATCTTCATCGCGCCGCTGCTCGGTTTCGTGATCGGCGGCACGCTGATGGTGATCATCTCCTGGCTGTGCCGCAACATGGCACCGCGCAAGGTCGACAAGCATTTCCGGCGCCTGCAGTTGCTCTCCGCCGCCGCCTACAGTCTCGGTCACGGTGGCAATGACGCGCAGAAAACCATCGGCATTATCTGGATGCTGCTCATTGCCGCGGGGATTTCCCAGGCCGGCGATGCGACGCCGCCGGGCTGGGTGGTGATCGGCTGCTATACCGCGATGGGCCTCGGCACCATGTTCGGCGGCTGGCGCATCGTCAAGACCATGGGCAACCGCATCACCAAGCTGAATCAGGCGCGCGGTTTCTCAGCCAACAGCGGCGGGGCGATCACCTTGTTCATGGCGACCGCGCTCGGCATTCCGGTATCCACCACGCACACCATTACCGGCGCCATTGCCGGCGTCGGCTCGACGCGCGGCGCGCGGCGCGTGCGCTGGGGCATTGCCGGCGGCATCGTCTGGGCGTGGATTCTCACCATTCCGTGCAGCGCGGCGATGGCTGCCCTGGCCTGGTACGCCGGCCGCCTGATTCTCTGAGCGTCGTCAGGCCGGAATATCGGGCACCAGCATCGCTTCAAGTAGCAGGATTCGATCCTTCAGCGCCAGTTTGCGTTTTTTCAGCCGGCGCACCAGCAATTCGTCGGGCGGCGGGTGATCCGCCAAATGAGCGATGACCTGATCGAGATCGCGATGTTCGATCTGCAACTCGTACAATTGATGGTGGATGTCGGCAACTTCTTCGTCGTCCAGCGTGCGTGTATTCATGGCGCGTTCCTTGAAACCAGCGATGTTTTGCTAGAATAACCCGAACGGTTTTCGGGGGAGAGAAAAATGCGACACCATGTCATCGTCTCGTTCGGTCGGGACAAGGAATTCGAATACAAGATAATCGGTGGCATACCGCCCGATGAAGCGCGTCAGTGGTTGAGCCGTGAATTCGAGGCGCTTGAGTGCGACGTTGCCACGCCGACCGGCAAGATTCTGGCGGTCGACCGCATCCTGAGCGTCGCTAAATATGCCGGCGAAGGGCGTTTCCGCGAACAGTTCGGGTGGGCCGAGCAGTTTGCCAGGAACACGGCGTCCCTGCTCGGGCGCGACCTGATCCGGGTGGACGTAGAGAACTACAGCATCGGCTACTGATGAACAAGGCGTTTGTCCGGGAAAGCGATAGCGACGATGAGGAAGAACTTGCACCCGCGCTGAAACTTCCCCCGGAGACACGCAACTACATCACGCCGGGTGGCCATGCCCGGTTGAAAAGTGAGCTCGAAGAACTGGTCAAGCGCGAGCGCCCGCAGGTCGTCGAAGTCGTTGCCTGGGCAGCCTCCAACGGCGACCGTTCGGAAAATGGCGACTACATCTACGGCAAGCGTCGCCTGCGCGAGATCGACCGCCGCATCCGCTTCCTGTCCAAGCGCCTCGATATCGCCGAGGTGGTCGATCCGTTGCGCCAGGGCGACAACGACCAGGTTTTCTTCGGCGCCCGCGTTACGGTGGCCGAGGCGGATGGGGTCGAATACACCTACTCTATTGTCGGCGTCGATGAAGCCGATGTCGCCCGCGGGCGCATCAGCTGGATCTCGCCACTGGCCCGGGCGCTGATCAAGTCGCGCGCGGGCGACACGGTGCGTTTCCAGAGCCCGGTCGGTATTCGCGAAATCGACATCATCGATGTGGTCTACGAAAGTATCGAGTAAGTCTGCCGCCGCAGCCGCCAGAAGTCTTCAGCATCGGAATCATATGAACGATCGAATTAGCCATTTGCTTGCCCAGATGGCCGCCATCGAAGACGAGTTGAATACGGCCTTGCACGAACAGGAAGCCAACCTGTCGTTCCAGATCAAGGGAAAACGCGTTGAATTCGAGCGCTCGATCAGGCAGGCGCACCGGAAACTCAAGACCGGGTTTTTTCGCTGGCTGGTGAATAATCGCCCGCAGAACCTGCTTACCGGGCCAATCATCTATAGCCTGATCATCCCGCTGGGGATACTCGATCTGTTCGTCACTTTCTATCAGGCGACTTGCTTCCCGATTTACGGGGTAGCCAAGGTCCGTCGTGCCGACTACATCGTCTTCGATCGGCAGCACCTCGAATACCTCAATTTCATCGAGAAATTCCATTGCACTTATTGCGCGTATGGGGCTGGGCTGATTGCCTATGTCGGAGAGATCGTGGCGCGGACCGAGAACTATTTTTGCCCGATCAAGCACGCCAGAAAGGTGCTCGGCATCCACTCGCGCTACTCGCGCTTCCTTGATTACGGTGATGCTGCCGACTATGAGGCCAGACTCGAAGCATTCCGTGTTTCCCTCGCCGACCCTCGTTGAAATGGAAATTCTCCCCAAGTCGTTGCAGAAAAAGGAACGCGTGGTGCGGCCCTTGAATTTTCCCCGGATGCCCCCATCTCCCATCGCACCTTTTGCTTTGATTGGGAGTTTCAAGCATGTCCGAGTCCGCTACCGCTAATCGCGAAACCCTGGGTTTCCAGGCTGAAGTAAAACAACTGCTGCAACTGATGATTCACTCCTTGTACAGCAACAAGGAGATTTTCCTGCGCGAGCTGGTTTCCAACGCCTCCGACGCCTGTGACAAGCTGCGTTTCGAGGCGCTGAACAACAGCGCGCTGTATGGCGACGACAGTGATCTGAAGATCCGCATCGCCTTCGACAAGGATGCGCGCACCATCACCATTTCCGACAACGGCATCGGCCTCTCGCGCGACGAGGCGGTCGAGCACCTCGGCACCATCGCCAAATCCGGCACCCGCGAATTCTTCTCGGCGCTGACTGGCGACCAGGCCAAGGATGCCCACCTGATCGGCCAGTTCGGCGTCGGTTTCTACTCGTCCTTCATCATCGCCGACAAGGTCACCGTGGTTTCCCGGCGCGCCGGTGTCGAGGCCAACCAGGCGGTGTGCTGGGAATCCGGCGGCGAGGGCGATTACACCGTCGAGATGGTCGACAAGGCGACGCGCGGCACCGATGTCACGCTGCATCTGCGCGAAGGCGAGGACGAATTCCTCGGCGGCTGGAAACTGAAATCGATCATCCGCAAATATTCCGACCACATCACCCTGCCCATCGTGATGAAGAAGGAAGAGTGGAAGGAAGGCGAACAGGTCGAGTCCGAGGAAGACGAAACGGTCAATCAGGCCAACGCCCTCTGGGTGCGCAGCAAATTCGACATCAGCGACGAGCAGTACAAGGAGTTCTACAAGCACGTTGCCCACGATTTCGAAGACCCGCTGGCGTGGACCCATGCCCGCGTTGAAGGCAAGCAGGAATACACGCAACTGCTCTACATCCCGGCCCGCGCCCCGTTCGACCTGTGGGACCGCAATGCCCGCCACGGCATCAAGCTCTACGTGCGCCGCGTCTTCATCATGGACGATGCCGAGCAGTTGATGCCGCTTTACATGCGCTTCGTGCGCGGCGTGGTCGATTCATCTGACCTGCCGCTCAATGTTTCGCGTGAAATCCTGCAGCAGAGCAAGGACATCGACGGCATCCGCAGCGGCTGTACGCGCAAGGTACTGGGCATGCTGGAAGACCTGGCCGAGAATGACAAGGAGAAGTACACCAAGTTCTGGGAAGCGTTCGGTTCCGTGCTCAAGGAAGGCGTTGGCGAAGACCACGCCAACAAGGACAAGATCGCCGGTCTGATCCGTTTTGCTTCAACGCACAACGACACGCCTGAGCAGAATGTTTCGCTGGCTGATTACATTAGCCGCATGAAGGAAGGTCAGGAGAAGATTTACTTCGTCACCGCCGATACCTTCAACGCTGCCAAGAACAGCCCGCACCTCGAAATCTTCCGCAAGAAGGGCATCGAAGTGTTGTTGCTCTCCGACCGCGTTGATGAGTGGGTGGTCGGCCACCTGACCGAATTCGACGGCAAGCACCTGCAATCGGTCGCCAAGGGCGGCCTCGATCTCGGCAAGTTGGAAGACGAAGCCGAGAAGCAGGAAGCCGAAAAGGCGGCCGACGAGTACAAGGAGTTGCTGGAAAAGGTGAAAACCTCGCTCGGCGACAAGGTCAAGGATGTCCGCGTCACCTACCGCCTGACCGATTCGCCGTCCTGCCTCGTTTCCGACGAGCATGATCCGTCCGGCAATCTGGCCCGTCTGATGAAGGCCGCTGGCCAGCCGATGCCGAACTCGAAGCCGATTCTCGAAATCAATCCGCAGCACCCGGCGGTGATGCGCCTGAAGTACGAGGAAAGCCGCTTCGACGACTGGGCGGCCTTGCTCTTCGAACAGGCCACGTTGGCCGAAGGCGGTCAACTCGACGACCCGGCCGGCTTCGTCAAGCGCATCAACGATCTGATGATGGCCTTGTCCGGCAAGTAAGCCGGGATTGACCCTGCGGGGCCGGTTGCTGCGGTCGACCGGTCCCGAAGGGCAAAAATCGAATTTGTCTTCCTGAGTTGCCGAAAGGAATGTGCATGACCGACCTGTTCTCCCCGCTGCGCCTTGGCGCCATCGAACTGCCCAACCGGGTTGTCATGTCCTCGCTGACACGCAATCGCGCCGGCGAAAGCAATGTGCCGACCGACCTGATGGTCGAGTATTACCGCCAGCGCGCTTCGGCCGGACTGATCCTGACCGAGGCCTCGCCGGTCTGCCCGGAAGGCCACGGTTATCCGCGCACGCCGGGTATCCATACGGCGGAGCAGATCGCCGGCTGGAAAAAGGTGACCGACGCCGTGCATGCGGCGGGTGGCCGGATCGCCATCCAGCTCTGGCATGTCGGGCGGATTTCGCACCCGGATTTGCAGCCGAAAGGCGCGACCCCGGTGGCGCCTTCCGCGCTGCGCCCGGCCGGCCAGGCGATCACGTTCACGGGCATGCAGGATTACGTGATGCCGCGCGCGCTGGAAACGGCTGAAATCCCCGGCGTAGTCGCAGCCTTCGTGCAGGCCGCAAAAAATGCCATGGCGGCCGGTTTCGACGGTGTCGAAATACATGGCGGCAACGGCTATCTGGTCGACCAGTTCCTGCGTTCGTCGACCAATCAGCGGACCGATGCCTACGGCGGCAGCAAGGAAAACCGGGCGCGCCTGCTGCTAGAAATCATTGGGGCGGTGACTGCGGCAATCGGCAACGGGCGGGTGGGTTTGCGCTTGTCGCCGGTGACACCGTTCAACGACATCAGCGACGCCAATCCGCAGGAAACCTTCGACTACGTGGTCGGCGAACTCAATCGCTTCGACCTCGCCTTCCTTGACATCCTGCAGGGCACCGGCGGGTCGCCGCAAGATCAGTGGCTGACCTTCGACTACGCCCGGCTGCGGGCGATCTACAAGGGCAAGCTGATCCTCAACAACGGCTACGATTTCGCCAGCGCGCAGCAGGCTGTTCAGACTGGTGCCGCCGATGCCATCGCCTTCGGTCGCGCGCTGCTGGCCAATCCCGATCTGGTCGCGCGTTTCCGGCGCGGGGCGCCCCTGAATCAACCCGACTATGAAAAGCTCTATGTCGGCGAGGAAAAGGGCTACACGGATTACCCCTTCCTGGCTGCCTGATGCCAGAAAACTTGCCCGGGGCCGAGCAACTGGCTTTGCTGGTGACCCGGGTCATGCCGTTCGGCAAGCACAAGGGAACGGTTATCGCCGACCTGCCTGGCAATTACCTTAACTGGTTCGCCCGCGAGGGCTTTCCGCCCGGCGAGATCGGCCGCCTGCTGGCGCTGATGCAGGAACTCGACCACAACGGCCTGTCATCGCTGCTCGACCCGCTGCGCAAGCCATGCTTGCCAGCCCGCGAATAAAACGGCCGGTTTCACCCCTTGGATTCAACTGGTGGATGCAACACACTAGAAACTGCGTAAGCAGAAGGAGTGTTGCAGATGAAACAAAGACCGCGGATCTATTACACGGAGAG
>Ga0209048_10000300_pt1 | contig 54610 bp, 47 predicted proteins | sample FrelakmetCRP12CR_FD_187146 | JGI IMG/M metagenome (GOLD analysis project Ga0209048, IMG submission 187146) | Freshwater lake sediment microbial communities from the University of Notre Dame, USA, for methane emissions studies - CRP12 CR (SPAdes)... | ecosystem: Environmental > Aquatic >...
GCCGATCATCGCCATGCTGCTGACGACGCTGCACTACTACTTCCGCCAGCAGGAAACCGACGAACTGAGCCGCAAGACGCGGGTCGAGGCCGCCGAGCGTGAAGCGGAACAGGCGGCCAACCACATGCGCGCACTGCAGGAAAGCGAGCAACGCTTCCACAGCGCGTTCACGCACGCCTCGATCGGCATGGCGCTGGTGTCGTTCGATGGACGCGTGCTGCAGGTCAATGCCGCGCTCACGCGCCTGCTGGGGTTGAACGATGCGCAGATGATCGGCCGCGGCTTCAGCGAATTCGTGTGCGCCGACGACATTCAGACATTGGGGGCGCAGATCGCGCGCGTCGACGAAAGCGAAATCGATTCGTCCGCCGTCGAGCTGCGCTGCCACCACCGCGATGGCCATGACGTGTGGGTAGCCCTGCACTGCAGCTTCTTCTCCGACCCGGGCGTGGCCGCACCGTGCCTCATCCTGCAGGCGCAGGACATCAGCGCACGGCGCGAGGCCGAAGGACGGCTGCAGCACATCGCCTTCCACGATAACCTGACGAGCCTGCCGAACCGCAGCCGCTTCCACGAGCACCTGGCGCGCGCCATCGCGCGGGCGCGCCAGAACCCGCGCCAGCAGTTCGCGGTGATGTTCCTCGACTTCGACCGCTTCAAGCTCGTCAACGACAGCATGGGGCACAGCGTGGGCGACGAGTTCCTGGTCCAGGTCACGCGCCGTCTGCGAGAGAACGTGCGCCCCACCGATGTCGTGGCGCGGCTGGGGGGCGACGAGTTCGCCATCCTGTGCGCCGACATCGAGCGCACGGAGTCGGCGGTGCAACTGGCCGAACGGCTGCAGCAGGCGCTGCGCCAGCCGCTGCAGATCGCCGGCAACGAGATCGCCACCAGTGCGAGCATCGGCATCACCTTCAGCAGCCTGGGCTACCACACGCCGGAAGAAGTGCTGCGCGACGCCGACATCGCGATGTACAAGGCGAAAACCAGCGGCAAGGCGCGCTATGCGCTGTTCGACGCCGGACTGCACACCCAGGTGTCGGAACGCGTGCGCCTGGAAGCCGACCTGCGCCGCGCGCTCGCGGCGGGCGAGCTGTCCGTCGCGTATCAGCCGCTCTTCAATCTGGCGAGCGGCGAGCTCAAAGGGTTCGAGGCACTGGCGCGCTGGCGCCACCCGGAACGCGGCCTGATCAGTCCGGCAGCGTTCATCCCGGTGGCCGAGGAGTCCGGCCTGATCGTGTCGATCAGCGACTTCATGCTCGAATCGTCCTGCCATCAGCTGCGGCACTGGCAGAACAAGGACGCGGCGTTCGCGGACCTCGGCGTGCAGATCAACGTGTCCGGCAACGACCTGGCGCACACCGCCTTCGTCGATCGCGTTCAACGCGCCATCGCCGATGCCCAGATCCAGGCGGAACACGTGACCCTGGAGCTCACCGAGAACATCCTGATGGCACGGCTGGACAACGCCGTCGACACGCTGAACCGGCTGCGCGACCTGGGTATCGGCATCAGCGTCGACGATTTCGGCACCGGTTACTCGTCGCTCTCCTGCCTGTCGACGCTGCCGATCGACAGCCTGAAGATCGACCGCTCTTTCGTGCAGAACCTGCGCGCGAAGTCGAAGGAGTCCGAGATCGTCCGCGCCATCGTCTCACTCGGCGGCTCGCTCGGCAAATCCGTGATCGCCGAGGGCATCGAAACGCCCGCGCAACTGGAGCAGTTGCGCACGCTCGGCTGTGAGATGGGGCAGGGATACTACCTGTCGCACCCGCTCGCGGCCGAGCGCGCCGAGGCGCTGCTCGACGGCATCGAATCCCACGTCGAACTCGGCCACGCCCGCACCGATCAGCGGCCGGTGGCGTTGCTGCACTGAGCGCGCGGTGCGGCGCCCTCACGCGCGCTGATAGATTTCCGCACCTTTCTTGACGAACTCGATCGATTTTTCCTGCATGCCCTTCTGCAACGCCTCCTGCGCAGACACGCCCTGCGCGGCCGCATAGTCGCGCACGTCCTGCGTGATCTTCATGCTGCAGAAGTGCGGGCCGCACATCGAGCAGAAGTGCGCGGTCTTCATCGAGTCCTTGGGCAGCGTCTCGTCGTGGAAATCCTTGGCGGTGTCGGGATCGAGGCCGAGGTTGAACTGGTCTTCCCAGCGGAACTCGAAACGCGCTTTTGACAGCGCGTTGTCGCGCAGCTGCGCGCCGGGATGCCCCTTGGCGAGATCGGCCGCGTGCGCAGCGATCTTGTAGGCCATGATGCCGTCCTTCACGTCCTTCTTGTTCGGCAGGCCCAGGTGCTCCTTCGGCGTGACGTAGCACAGCATCGCCGTGCCGTACCAGCCGATCATCGCGGCACCGATTGCGCTCGTGATGTGGTCGTAGCCCGGCGCGATGTCGGTGGTCAGGGGTCCCAGGGTGTAGAAGGGCGCCTCGTGGCACAGGCGCAGCTGTTCGTCCATGTTGTGCTTGATCAGGTGCATCGGCACATGGCCCGGCCCTTCGATCATCACCTGCACGTCGTGCTTCCACGCGATCTGCGTCAGTTCGCCGAGCGTGGCGAGCTCGGCCATCTGTGCTTCGTCGTTGGCGTCATAGATCGAGCCCGGCCGCAGCCCGTCGCCGAGCGAGAACGCGACGTCATACGCTTTCATCAGCTCGCACATCTCTTCGAAGCGCGTGTAAAGGAAGCTTTCCTTGTGATGTGAGAGGCACCATTTGGCCATGATCGAGCCGCCGCGCGAGACGATGCCCGTCATTCGCTTGGCCGTCATCGGGATGAACGGCAGCCGCACGCCGGCGTGGATCGTGAAGTAGTCCACGCCCTGCTCGGCCTGCTCGACCAGCGTGTCGCGGAAGATCTCCCACGTCAGCTCCTCAGCTCGGCCGTCGACCTTTTCCAGCGCCTGGTATATGGGCACCGTGCCGATCGGCACGGGCGAGTTGCGCAGGATCCATTCGCGCGTCTCGTGGATGTGCTTGCCGGTCGACAGATCCATCACCGTGTCGGCACCCCAACGGATCGCCCAGGTCATCTTCTCGACTTCCTCGCCGATGGACGAGCTCACCGCCGAGTTGCCGATGTTGGCGTTGATCTTCACCAGGAAGTTGCGGCCGATCACCATCGGCTCGGTTTCGGGGTGATTGATGTTGGCGGGAATGATGGCGCGGCCACGCGCGACCTCATCACGGACGAACACCGGCGTGATCGCCTGCGGCAGGCTGGCACCGAAACTGTGGCCCGGATGCTGCGTTTTCAGCATCTCGGCTAACAACTCGGCGCGCTGGTTTTCGCGGATGGCGATGAACTCCATCTCCGGCGTGACGATGCCGCGCCGCGCGTAGTGCATCTGCGAGACGTTGGCGCCACTCTTCGCGCGCCGCGGTGCGCGATGCAGATTGAAACGCAGCTCGGCGAGCTTGGGGTCGTGCAATCGTTCGACGCCGAAGCGCGAACTCGGCCCGCCGAGTGCTTCCGTGTCATCGCGCTGCGCGATCCAGCCGGCGCGCAGCGGCGCGAGCCCGGAGCGGATATCGATTCTCACCGCCGGATCGGTGTACGGACCCGAGGTGTCGTACACGTACAGGGGCGGATTCTTCTCGACGCCGGACGACGCATGCGTATCGCCCTGCGTGATCTCGCGCATCGGCACCCGGATGTCCGCGCGCAAGCCCGGCGCGTACACCTTGCGCGACTTCGGCAGCGGCTGCACCGCCGCCTCGTCGACGTGCGCTTCGGCGGCCTTGAAATCGAGGCGGGCATTCATGTCGGTCTCCTTGTCATGCGGAGAGCCAACGAGCGGATGCGGGTACATCCGGGCGTTTCCCTCCGCCGGTCTTAACCGGTTCAGGTTCCAGGGGACTGTCTCAACCGCGCCATCGGCGGTACCCCCAACGCAATGCGCTCACGATAGTCCAGGCCGCGGCTGACCGCAAACCCGGCTTGCGGGCCGGAACGTGGGCGAACACGCCGGGGATCCGATTGCTTAGACTCCGCGCCACGAGGCGTTTGTCGACAGAACCCCAAAAAGACCCGCGCCCACGATCGTCGCCGTAACGCTCGTGCGACATTGACCAAGGAGACATCATGCCCATCACGCGCCGACGCGTCGTCGCCGCTTCAACCGCCGCACTTGCGGGCGCGGCCCTCGGGTTCCCGGCCACGAGCGGCGCCCAGACAACCGAATTGAAGATCTCGCACCAGTTTCCCGGCGGCACGATCAACGAGGGGGATTTCCGCGACCGGCTGGTGCGCCGCTTCGCGGCCGAGGTGGAAAAGCAGACCAAGGGGGCGCTGAAGTTCACGACCTACCCGGGTTCGTCGCTGATGAAGGTCAACGCGCAGTTCGCCGCGCTGCGGCGCGGCGCGCTCGACTTGTCGCTCTTTCCGCTCTCCTACGCGGGCGGCGAGGTCGCGGAGACCAACATCGGGCTGATGCCGGGCCTGGTCACTTCGTACGAACAGGCCTATGCGTGGCGCAACGCCGAAGTCGGCAAGTTGCTCGACCAGATCCTGGCCGAAAAAGGCATCCTCGTCGTGACCTGGATCTGGCAGGGCGGCGGCACCGCGAGCCGCGGCAAACCCCTCGTTGCGCCCGAGGACGCCAAGGGCATGAAGGTGCGCGGCGGCAGCCGCGAAGTGGACATGATCCTCAAGGAAGCCGGCGCCTCGGTGCTCACGTTGCCGTCGAACGAGATCTACGCGGCGATGCAGACCGGCGCGATGGACGCGGCCATGACGTCATCGACCAGCCTGATCTCCTTCCGTCTCGAAGAGGTCTCAAAGGCACTGACAACCGGCAAGCGTTGGAACTACTGGTTCATGTTCGAGCCGCTGCTGATGTCGAAGCTGATTTTCGACAAACTGCCCAAGGACCAGCAGGCCGCGATCCTGCGCGTGGGCGCCGAGATGGAAAAGTTCGCGCTCGAATCCGCCAAGGCCGACGACAACGCGGTGGCCGAGGTCTATGTGAAGAAGGGGGCGAAGGTCGTCGACCTCGATGAAGCGTCGGTCCGGAAGTGGCAGGCGATCGCGCGCGCGACCGCGTGGAAGGACTTCGCGGCCAAGAACGACAACTGCGCGAAGCTTCTGGCCGCCGCGATCAAGACGCTATGAGCCACGGCCTGGAGGTCCCGAGCCACCAGGCCGGTCCCGTGCCTCCACCGCTGGCACCGCTGGCACGGCTGCTCGCGGCGGTCAATCGTGCCGTGCTGGCGGTCTCGATGGTGGCGCTGATCGTCGCCGCCGGCGTCCTGACCTACAGCGTGCTGTCACGTTACTTCCTCAAGGCGGCCACCGACTGGCAGGATGAAGCCGCGGTGTTCCTGCTGGTCGGCGCCACGTTCTTGTGTGGCGCCTATGTGCAGTCGTATCGCGGACACGTCGGCATCGAAGCGGTCGCGGCCATACTGCCGGAAAGCGTGAACCGCATCCGCCGGCTCGCGGTCGATGCGTTGTCGTGGCTCTTCTGCAGCTTCTTCGCCTGGAAGTCGTGGACGCTGTTTTACGAAGCGTTGATCGACCAGCAGACCACCTCCTCGAGCTGGGCGCCGCCACTGGCGATTCCGTACGGACTGATGGCCGCCGGGATGACGCTGCTGGCGCTGCAGGTGCTTGTGCAGCTTCTGTCGGAAATCCTGGTCGGCCGGAGACGCCGTTGACGGTCGTTGGCATTGGTCTGCTGTTTGGCGTCGTGACGCTGGTCGTGATGTTCTCGGGCATGCCGATCGCGTTTTCGCTCGGCTCGGTGGCGGTCGTCTTCATGTACTTCTTCATGCCCGGTGCGTCGCTCGACACTGTGACGCAGAACGTTTACGAAGAGATGGCCAGCATCACGCTGCTGTCGATACCGCTCTTCATCCTCAAGGGCGCGGCGGTCGGCCGCTCGCGCGCCGGGCAGGACCTGTACTCCGCGCTGCACGTGTGGATGAGCCGCGTGCCGGGCGGACTCGGTATCGCGAATGTGTTCGCCTGCGCGCTGTTCGCGGCGATGGCCGGCTCCAGCCCGGCCACCTGTTCAGCGATCGGCAGCGCCGGCATTCCGGAGATGCGCAAGCGGGGTTATTCGCCCGGCTTTGCGGCCGGGATCATCGCGGCGGGTGGCACGCTCGGCATCCTGCTGCCGCCCTCGATCACGATGATTCTCTACGCGGTGGCGGCCGAACAATCACTCGGGCGCCTGTTCCTCGCCGGCATCGGCCCCGGACTGCTGCTGGTGACCCTGTTCGCCCTCTATGCGGTCTATCGCTATCGCCTCGAACATGCCGACGCGGTGCGCGCGTTCAACGAGCGCGGCGCAACATCGGCGTATCTGGACGACACGCGCTACACGCTGCGCGACAAGATCGAAATGCTGCCGCGCGTGCTGCCGTTCGTGATCCTGCTGATCGGCGTGATGGTGGCGTTGTACGGCGGCTTCGCCACACCGTCCGAAACCGCGGGCCTGGGCGCGATCCTGGCGCTGCTCTTGGTGGCCAGCATCTACCGCCTGTGGACGCCGAATGACCTGAAGCCGATCCTCACCGCGACGCTGAAGGAATCGACGATGCTGATGTTGATCATCGGCATGTCGCTGTTGTACTCGTACGTGATGAGCTTTCTGCACATCAGCCAGTCGGCGGCCGAGTGGATCGTCGGCCTGCATCTGGCGAAATGGTGGCTGCTCGCCGCCGTGCTGCTGCTGGTGGTCGTGCTTGGCTTCTTCCTGCCGCCGGTGAGCATCATCCTGATGACGGCGCCGATCCTGCTGCCGCCGCTGAAGGCCGCCGGATTCGACCTCATCTGGTTCGGCGTGCTGATGACGATCGTGATGGAAATGGGCCTGATTCACCCGCCGGTGGGCCTGAACATCTTCGTGATCAAGAACGTCGCGCCCGACATTCCGCTCGCGGACGTGATCTGGGGCGTGCTGCCGTTCGTGCTGCTGATGCTGCTGGCGGTGGTGCTCATCAGCGCGTTCCCGGCGATCGCGACCGGGGTTCCCACCCTGCTGATGGGACCGGCAACGGCGCGCTGACGGTGCCGCACCGTCGCGGCTGCGCGTTACGCGCGTGCGATCAGATCAGTTCAGCGACGCGACATACGCTGCCACGGCGCTCATCTCGTCGCTCTTCAGACTCTGCACGATTCCGTGCATCGCCGGCACTGCGCGCAGCGCGTTCTGGATCACGGTCAACTGCTTCTGCACGTAGTCGGCATGCTGGCTGGCCAGGCGCGGGAACACGGCGCTGCCCTTGGCGTCGGCGCCGTGGCAGACCGAGCAGGCGACGATGTTGCGGTCCGGATCGCCCTTGTCGAAGATCGCCTTGCCCCGCGCGATCAGCGACGCATCGCCGCGGCGGGCCGGTGCGGGCTTCTGCGCCGAGAAGAACTCGGCCAGCGCATGGATGGTCGCGTCGTCGAGCGAGCGCGCCATGCCGTACATGAAATCGTGCGCCGCCTGCTCGCCGCGCGTGTGCTCGCGGAAGGCAACGAGTTGCGCGACCAGATAGTCGCGGTTCTGCGCGGCCAGGTGCGGAAACGTCGGCGAAACGCTGACCCCGCCGGGCCCGTGGCACGAAGAGCACACCTCGACGGCGAGCTTCTGCGCGCGCTGCGCGCTTTCCGCGGTGGTGTCGGCCCAACCTGGCGCGGCAACCGTCAGCAGTGCGCCGACCGAGGCCGCGAATATCGCTAGGCGACTTGTGAAGTTCGATTTCATCGTCGTTCTCCTGATCGAGGCGGACTCAATACGCGATCCACAGATTGAGGAACAGCGTGTTGTTTGCACTCGCATTGCGGCCGAATCCGTCATAGTTTGTGCTCGCGCCGTTGAACTTGGAGTACCAGATGTACTGCATCATCAGGCGGATGTTCTGAACCGGCAGGTAGTCGAGTTCGAGCGTCCACGAGGTGCTGTCGGGCACACTATTCGCGGCGAACCCGGTGCCCGGCGTGCCGGACGCATACAGCAGCGAGTCTGCCGAGCCGGTCGTTGAAGCGTACCCAAGTGTGGCGCCGTACGTGCGCTGGTAGTAGTAGGTGCCCTTCAGGCGCAGGGTCTTGAGCGAGTTCGATGCGTTGGCCGAATTGCCGGCGCTGAAGCTGGCGTCGAGCGACTGGTTCTCGTGGATGTAAGTGGCCTGCGCCGTGATCACGTGCGGATCGGTGATGTACTGGTATTGGCCATCGATCGCCCAGTCGGTGAACTTGTTGGTGGGCGAGTTGGTGTCGGTCGGGTCCAGATAGACATTGCCGGTCATGCCGAACGCGCCCACCATCAGCGAGTGCGCATCCCACTCCCGGTTGTAGGCAATGCGCCAGTAAGGGTTGTAGCCCTTCAGCCGCGTGGAAGCCGCCAGTTCCGGGGCACGCAGCCAGCTGAACGGGCCCGTGCTGTCGCGGTACAGGGTCAGTTCTGCGTACAGCGTCTTGCGCCAGTACAGATAGCCGCCGATCCCGGTGTCCTGCTGCGCCAGGCTGCCGTCGACGAGCGCACTCGGCGTGCTCGGCGTGTTGGCCACCGGCGACGAGGTGAACGGGAACCCGAACGCCGGCGTGCTGTTCCATGCGTCCTGCACTGTCGGATTGTTGTGCAGCGTCAGCCCGTACAGCAGATCGGGCTCCTGCGAGCCGGGCGCCGAGTAACGGCCGACGAGGCGCAGGTCGGTGTTGTCGATGCCGCTGTGATGCGCGATGCCGTCGTAAGTAAATTGCAAGAAACCACCGATGTTGTCGGTGGCCTTGCCGGCCAGAAACAGGCTGGCACCGGTGAACTTCAGCTTCGAATTGTCTTCGGACAGCGCGGTCGTCGTGCCGGTGCCAGTGCCATCGTCGATCTGGTTATCGCTGATCTTCGTGTAACTGGCCTGCGCCATGAACGCCAGCGGAATCGTCTGGCGGTCGCCGAGCGTGTAGCCGGACAACTTGAAATAGCGGCCGTAGGGCGTCAGTTCGGGAAAACTCACGTGGCAGGCAATGCAGTTCTGACCGGTCTGGCGCGCGTAAGACGGTAGCGCGTGGACAGGCGCAACGGCGATCACGAGAAGCAAAGCGAGGATCGCCTCGCGCCGAGCCACCAGGTAGCGCAGGCATACTGGCATTACTCACTCCTTGGGTTACGAAATTTTCTGAACGGAACATACAAGCGCTATCGTCGGCCGGGCGCGCTCGCTTGAGACCCCTTGACCTGCATCAAGATCGGCGCGGACGAGCGCCCGAATACACACCGGCCGTGATGCAGAAATGCGAGTGTGCCGGTCGTCCTCGGCACCCTGGATTAGCGTAATCGCGGCTCATCCGCGGGCGCGATGCGCCCCGGTCCTCACCGCTTGCCACCGAGCCCGAGATAGCTCTCGATCACGCGCGAATCGCTGGCGAGTTCGCTTGCCGCCCCTTCGAGCGCGACCTCGCCGGTCTCCAGCACGTAGGCGTAGTCGGCCACCTTCAGCGCCGCGCGCGCGTTCTGCTCGATCAGCAGGATCGAGGCGCCGCGGCGCTTCAGTTCCTCGATGATGCGGAAGATCTCGCGCACGATCAGCGGTGCGAGCCCCAGCGACGGCTCGTCGAGCATCAGCAGCTTGGGTTTGGCCATCAACGCGCGACCGATCGCAAGCATCTGGCGTTCGCCGCCGGAAAGGGTGCCGGCCAGCTGCGCACGACGCTCCCGCAGGCGCGGAAACAGACCGAAGACTTCCTGCATCGTCTGCGCCTGATCCCGTTGCCCGGATCGATAGCGGTGAAAGGCGCCGAGCACCAGGTTGTCCTCGACCGTCATTTCGCCAAAGAGTTCGCGCTTCTCGGGCACCAGCGTCATGCCGGCCGCGACCATCTGCTCGACCTCATTGCCGGCACATTGCGTGCCGTCGAAGATGATTTCGCCGCGCGTGGAACCATTGAGCGGCAGCGCGCCCATGATCGCGCCAAGCATCGTCGTCTTGCCGGCGCCGTTGGGGCCGATCACGGTGACGATCTGTCCGGCGCCAACCTTGAGGTTGGCGTTGTGCAGCGCCTCGACCTTGCCATAACCGACGCACAGGTCACGCAGCTGAAGAACGGTGTCGTTCACTCGACCCCTCCCAGGTACGCTTCCATCACGCGCGGATCGTGCTGCACCTCGTCGGGCGAGCCTTCGGAGATCTTCTGCCCGAAGTCCATCACGTAGACGCGATCGACCAGGCCCATCACGAAATCCATGTCGTGCTCGACCAGCAGGATCGCGATGCCCTCGTCGCGAAGCTTGCGCAGCAGTTCGGCGAGCGCCCGTTTTTCCAGGTAGCGCAGGCCGGCGGCGGGCTCGTCGAGCAGCAGCAGCGACGGATCGGCGGCGAGCGCGCGCGCGACCTCAAGCAGCCGCTGCTTGCCCAGCGGCAGCGCACCGGCGGCCTCGAACATGTGGTCCGCCAGACCGACGCGCTCGATCTGGCGCGCCGCTTCGGCCAGCAGCCGCATCTCGTCGCGGCGCTCGAGCCGCCAGGCGCCGGACACCACGCCGCGCAGCAGGCCCGGATTCTCGCGCCCGTGCGCGCCGATGGCCACGTTGTCGACCACACTCATCATCGGCAGCAACTTCACGTGCTGAAAGGTCCGGCTCATGCCGAGCGCGGCGATCGCCCGCGACGGTTGCCCCCGCAGTAACTGGCCGCGGAACCGGATCTCGCCCTGCGTCGGCGCGAGCACACCCGAGATCATGTTGAAGGTCGTGCTCTTGCCCGCGCCATTGGGGCCGATCAGCGCGACGATCTCGCCCGCGGCGATCGCGAGGTTCATGTCGGCAACCGCCACCAGTCCGCCGAAACGCATCGTCGCTCCCTTGACTTCGAGCAGCGTTTCGCCGGCGGGCGGCCGCGCGCGCCGCGCCAACGGAGGCACCCCCGGATCGATTGCGCGCGGTCGCACGCGCAGCGGTACCCACTTCGTCAGCACCGGCCACAGCCCGTCGCGCGCCCGTTGCAGCACGATGATCATCATGATGCCGAACACGATCACTTCGAAATTGCCCGCCTGCCCGACGATCTTCGGCAGCAGGTCCTGCAGCCACTGCTTGGCCACGGTGATGACGGTGGCGCCGAGCAGCGCGCCCCACACCTGACCTGCTCCCCCCACCACCGCCATGAACAGGTACTCGATGCCCTGTGCGAGCGAGAACGGCGTCGGATTCAGGAAGCGCTGCATGTGCGCGTACAGCCACCCCGACGCGCATGCCTGCAGCGCCGCCAGCACGAAGATCGCCAGGCGCGACCGCGCCGTGTCCACCCCCATCGACTCGGCCATCACGCGGCCGCCTTTCAACGCGCGGATGGCGCGCCCCTCACGCGAGTCGAGCAGGTTCTGCACGGTGACGATGCCCGCCAGCAGGAACAGCCAGATCAGGTAGAAGATCTCGCGCCCGCTCTCGAACGCGTGGCCGAAGATCGTGATCGGCGGCACACCCGTCAGCCCGGTGAAGCCGCCGAGCAATTGCAGGTTGCCGAACAGAAAGTACAGGCTGATGCCCCAGGCAATCGTGCCGAGCGGCAGATAGTGGCCCGACAGGCGCAGCGTCAGCATGCCGATCGCGACCGCGAAGACGAGCGTGATCGCGAGGCCGGCAAGAAGCGCGAGCCAGGCCGACGCCCCGATCCACGCCAGCCACGGCGGCAGGTCGGTCGCGGTCGTCAGCACCGCAGTGGTGTACGCGCCCAGACCGACGAAAGCGGCCTGGCCGAACGAGGTCAGTCCGCCGACGCCGGTGAGCAGCACCAGGCCGAGTGCCACCAGCGAATAAAGCCCGATGTAATTGGCGAGCGTGATCGTGAACTCGGGCAGCACGAACGGTGCCAGCCCGAGCAGCACGATGAAGGCGAGCAGCACGCGACCCGGACTCATTCCTCGTCCTCCACGTGGCGCGCCTTGAGCGAGCGCCACAGCAGCACCGGGATGATGAGGGTGAAGACGATCACTTCCTTGTAGGCGCTGGCATAGAACGATGAATACGACTCGAGCAGGCCCACCAGCAGCGCGCCGACCGCCGCGATCGGATAGCTCGCGAGTCCGCCGATGATGGCGCCGACAAAGCCCTTGAGCCCGATCAGGAACCCGGTGTCGTAGTAGATCGTGGTGATCGGCGCGATCAGGATCCCGGAGAAGGCACCGATCAATGCGCACAGGAAGAACGACAGCTTGCCGGCGAGCGCGGTTGGAATACCCATCAGGCGCGCACCCAGCCGGTTGACCGCGGTGGCACGCAGCGCCTTGCCGTACAGGGTGCGCTCGAACAGCAGGTACAGCAGCACGATCAGCGCGAGCGAACAGCCGATCACCCACAGTGTCTGCGCGGTGACGGTCATGCCACCGAGCTCGAAGCGGCCCTCGGAAAACGGTGGCGTGCGCGAGCCCTCGGCGCCGAAGAGCAGCAGTCCGAGGCCGACCATCACCACGTGCACCGCAACCGAGACGATCAGCAGCACCAGCACCGACGCCTCGGCCAATGGCTGGTAGGCAATGCGGTACAGCATCGGCCCGAGCGGCACCACCACCGCCAGGGTCAGCGCGATCTGCACCGGCATCGGCGCGCCTTGCAGCGGCGCAAACCTCAGCAGCGCGAGCAACGCGCCGGGAAACGCGATGTTCCAGACCAGCATCATCGGCACGCCGCGCCAGTGGCTCCGGCGCACCGCATCGATCAGCTCAATCGCCGCCACCAGCGCGCCGGCAATCATCAGCAACCACAGCGTGCCTGGCACTCGGCCGGTCTGCAGTGCGACCAGTGTCAGCGCGCCGTAGGCAACAAACTCGCCCTGTGGAATGAAGATCACGCGCGTGACCGCGAACGCCAGCACCAGGGCCAGCGCCAGCAACGCGTAGATCGCGCCATTGGTGATGCCGTCCTGCCCGAGCAGCAGGGCGATCTGGAAGTCCACGGTCTTCAGTCGCCAGTCGGCAGTCGGCAGGCAGCAGGCGGCAGCGAGCCTCCAGGGGTCGCGACGGCCATCTGCCAACTGCCGACGGCAGACAGCCTTACTTCGCGACCGTCCACGCGCCGTTCTTGATCTCGACCATCACTGCCGCACGCTGGTCGAGGCCGAGATGGTCCCCCTTGCTCATGTTGAAGATGCCGTGCGCGCCGGCGGCATTCTTCACGCCTTCGAGCGCATCGCGCAGCGCGGCACGGAACTCCTTGGTGCCAGGCTGCGCTCGCTTGAGCGCCTCCGGAATCGCCGCCTGCAACAGGATGCCGGCGTCCCATGCGTGCGCGCCGAAGGTCGATACGCTGCCCTTGCCCTGCGCCTTCTCATACGCGGCGATGTAGACCAGTGCCGACTTCTTGACCGGGTGGTCGTTGGGCAGCTGCTCGGCGACGAGCACCGGGCCGGCGGGCAGCAGCGTGTCTTCGCAATCCTTGCCGCAGACGCGCAGGAAATCGTTGTTCGCCACGCCGTGCGTCTGGTAGATCTTGCCGGCGTAGCCGCGCTCCTTGAGCGTCTTCTGCGGCAGCGCGGCCGGCGTGCCCGAACCGCCGATCAGCACGGCGTCCGGACGCGCGGAGATGATCTTCAGGATCTGGCCCGTGACCGACGTATCGGTACGCTGGAAGCGCTCGTTGCCGACGATCTTCAATCCGCGTACCTCGGCAATCGAAGAGAAGGCTCCCCACCAGCCTTCGCCGTAGGCGTCGGCAAAGCCGATGTAGGCCACCGACTTGATCCCTTTCGCGAGCATGTCGCCGATGATCACGACAGCCATCTGCTGGTCGTTCTGCGGCGTCTTGAAGACCCAGCGTTTCTTCGCGTCGACCGGCTCGACGATGCGCGCCGAGGCGGCCATCGAGACCATCGGCGTTTCGGATTCCGCAGCGACATCGATCATCGCCAGCGAGTTCGGGGTCACGGTCGAGCCGACCACGACGTCGACCTTGTCCTCGCTGATCAGCTTGCGCGTGTTCTTCACGGCCGTCGTGGTGTCCGAGGCGTCGTCGAGCACGATGTACTGCACTTTCTTGCCGCCGATCGTCTGCGGCATCAGGGCGAAGGTATTGCGCTCCGGAATGCCGAGTGAGGCCGCCGGTCCCGTGGCGGACAGCGTGACACCGACCTTGATTTCCTGCGCGGTAGCGGTCGCGAGGCCGAACGCGGCGGTCGCGGCGACGAGTGCAAGTTTGATTCTCATGTGTCTCCTCTTTCAGGTACGCAAGCGTGCTGGATCGGTCTTTGCGGCGAGGGCACCGACGTCACCCGTAACAAAAGAATCAGATCAAATTCCCCCTGCTTCCACAAGACGCGCCCGCCCGCCCGGCCGCCCGGTCTGGTCGTGGTCGTCCCGGATGCGGCGGGCCGCAGCATGCGCGCCATTTTTTGCTTTTGCCGTCCGCGTCACCTTGATCTGCCTCACCCCGCCGAGAAAGATTGCGGCGATCACGCCGGCCAGATCGGGGTATGTCAGCGGACCGTCGTCCCGCAGCCAGGTGAAGGTCCAGTTCATCATGCCGAACAGGACCATCGTGACCGGCTTGAGCAGGGCGGCCCGGTCCAATCCCGGGGCGACGGCGGTGACGGCTTTGGCAAATGCCTCGACCACGCGGCGCTGCTTGGCGCGCGCGCGATTGCGATGCGGCGTGCTCAGGTACTTCACGTCCTGCACCAGCACGCGGTGGTATGCGGCCGAGTGCTCGTAGGCGCGCATCAGGCGTTCGATCAGCGCGCGCAGGCGGGCATCGGGCGAGAGCTTGCGGGAATGCACCTCCTCGACGAGCGCCAGCAGTCCATCCAGATATCGTTCGACGATATCGAACAGCAGTTGCTCCTTGTCGCGGTAGTAGTGGTACATCAGCGCCTTGGAGACGCCGACCGCCCGCGCCAGCTCGGCCACCGACGCCACCGGATAACCGCGCTCGGCGAAGAGCCGCGCGGCCGCCGCCAGCATCGCGTCGCGCTGGGTATCGAAGGTTGCGGCGCGTTTGCGTGGCATCTCAGACCCGCAGCGTGGATGCGCGCGTCGCGGCGCGACGGGCGCAGCGCCGAGCTGGCCCCGTGGGCGCGCGCAAGTCGAGGCGGCCCGGCGCCGCGCGCGAAGCCGGGGGCGACGACCGTGCGAGCGGTGTCCTCATCGGTCGTCGTAGGAAAGCACAACCCGATCGGTCAGCGGATACGACTGGCAGGTGAGCACGAATCCGGCAACGACGTCGGCGGGTTCGAGTGCGAAGTTCTTGCGCATCTTGACCTGGCCCTCGATGAGCTTGGCGCGGCAGGTGCAGCACATGCCGCCCTTGCACGAAAAGGGCAGGTCGAGCCCGGCCGCGTGACCGGCATCGAGGATCGAGCCGTGCTGGCGATGAAATTCGACCTCGCGCCGCAGCCCGTCGATCACGAGCGTCACGTGCGCCTCGGCCGCATCGGTGACCGGCTCGACCACCGCACCGACCGCGGCGACCGGCGTGCCGAAGCGTTCCACGTGCACATGCGCGGCCGCCACGCCGGCGGCCAGCAGCGCCGATTCGACTTCGTCGATCATCGACGACGGCCCGCAGACGAAAGCCTCGTCGATCGTGTCGGCCGGCACCAGCGCGTCGAGAAACGCCCGCACCTTGGCGGCATCCAGGCGGCCGTTGAACAGATCGACCTCCTGCTCCTCGCGCGAGAACACGTTGTAGAGGGCAAAGCGGGTGAGGTAGCGGTCCTTCAGGTCTTCCAGCGCCTCATGGAACATCACCGACGCCTGCTTGCGATTGCCATAGACCAGTGTGAAGCGCGCGCGGGGTTCGCGCGCCAGGATGGTCTTCACGAGCGAAAGGATCGGCGTGATGCCGCTGCCGGCGGCAAAGGCGACATAGTGCTTGGCGTGTGCCGGATCGAGCGACGTGTGGAAGCGGCCCTCCGGCGTCATCACGTCGATCGCGTCGCCGGCCTGCAGGCTCTCGTTGACCCAGGGCGAAAAACGGCCGCCGGCGACCTTCTTGATCGCAACCCGCAGTTCTCCGTCATCAACGCCGCTGCAGATCGAATACGACCGCCGCAGTTCCTGGCCGTCGAGGCGCGCCCGCAGTGCCAGGTGCTGGCCCGGCTCGAAGCGGTAGTCCGCCGCCAGTTCCGGCGGGACATCGAACCTCAGGCTCACCGCATCCGGCGTCTCGCGACGGACATCGGCAATGCGCAGTGAGTGAAACTTCGGCGTCATCTCGTCGCGCTACAGCGGTTTGAAGTACTCGAACGGTTCGCGGCAAGCGCGGCAGCGATACAGCGCCTTGCACGCGGTCGCGCCGAACTGCGACAGGCGCTCCGTGTCGAGGCTGGCGCAGCGCGGGCAGGCAATGCCTCGGGGGCCGAAGACGATGGGCCGCTCGGCCACTTCGGTCGGCTCGATCGTCGAATGGGGCGGCGCGATTCCGTATGCGTTCAGTTTGTGCTTCGCCGCCGGCGCAATCCAGTCGGTGGTCCACGCCGGTGACAAGCGCTGCTCGATGCGCACGGATGACGCCCCCGCCTCGAGCAGCGCCTGCTCGATCGAGCGGGCGATCGCCTCGGTCGCCGGGCAGCCGGAATAGGTCGGCGTGACGACCACCTCGATCGCCTCGTCCTGCGCGCGCACGCCGCGCACGATGCCGAGCTCCGTCACCGAAATCACCGGAATCTCGGGGTCAGGCACGCGCGACAGCACGTCCCACGCGCGCTCGGCCGTCATCGCCGTCACCATGTGCCCCCGGGATAGGTGCGCTGCAGGTACTGCATCTCGGTCAGAAGATGTCCCATGTGTTCGGTGTGCACGCCCTGTTTGCCGCGCGACAGGAACGGCGTGCGCTGCGGCACCTTCAAAGTGGCGGTGGCGAGCGCGGGCAGGACCTGCGCTTCCCAGGCGTCCTGCAATGTCGGCCACGCCACGCCGAGCCGGGCGGCGCTCGCCGCCTCGTCCTCAGGCGTCGGCGAGAAGAACTCGGACGTATACGGCCACAGGTAGTCGAGCGCGCGCTGCATCCGGGCGTGCGATTCGTCGGTGCCGTCGCCCAGGCGCACGGTCCAGTCGGCGGCGTGGCTGCGGTGATAGCGCGTTTCCTTCAGGCTCTTTTGCGCGATCGCGGCCAGTTCTTCGTCTGTCGAGGAGCCCAGTGCTTGCCACAGCGGCAACTGCAATGACGTGAACAGGAAGTTGCGCAGCACCGTGCGCGCGAAATCCTCGTTCGGCAGCTCAACGAGCGCGACGTTGCGATAGGCATGCTCGGCGCGCAGGAAGGCAAGCGCGTCTTCGTCGCGGCCCTCGCCTTCGAGGCGACCGACGTGCGACAGCGTGAGCCGCGCCTGGCCGATCAGGTCGAGCGCGGTGTTGGCGAGCGCGATGTCCTCTTCGAGGACCGGTCCATGGCCACACCATTCCGACAGCCGCTGGCCGAGGATCAGCGAAGAATCGGCGATGCGCAGCAGGTAGTCGAGGTACGCCGTGTTGGTTTTGACGGTGCCGGTCATCCGTGTCTCATCACATGTGGTTCACTTCATCCGGCAATCGGTAGAAGGTCGGATGACGGTAGATCTTGTCGTCGGCCGGATCGAACAGCTCGGGCTTGGCATCGGGATCCGAGGCGTGGATGTGATCGGCCTGCACGACCCAGATGCTGACGCCTTCCTGGCGCCGGGTGTAGACGTCGCGCGCGTTTTGCAGCGCCATTCTTGCGTCCGGCGCGTGCACGCTGCCGCAGTGCTTGTGGTCCAGCCCGTTGCGGCTTCTGATGAAGACTTCCCAAAGTGGCCATTGCCTGCGATCCATGACTTTCCTCGTGTGCGCTGAATCGATCAAGACACGGAGCGCAGGGACAAACGCATGAGCCGGCATCGGCTTGCCTGAAACGTCCGTTCGGGCTGAGCTTGGATTGCCGATCGTCCTGAGCTTGCCGAAGGAAGCCCGGCGCGGCGCCTCGACAAACTCAGCGTGAACGGTTTCAAGTTCACTCGTCCCGGCTCAATAGTCGCTCTTCTCCGTGCTCTGCGTGCAAAAAGTTCTATTGCCTCTCATGCCGCCCGTCGCTCGCGCAGCGCCTGCTTTTCTGCGTACGCGACCGCCGCGTCGCGCACCCAGGCGCCGTCTTCCCATGCCTGCACCCGATCGGCGAGGCGATCCTTGGCGCACGGCCCGTGGCCGTTGACGACGTTCCAGAATTCGCTCCAGTCGATCGGGCCGAAGTCGTAGTGGCCGCGCGCTTCGTTCCACTTCAGCTGCGGATCCGGCAGCGTGACGCCGAGCACCTTGGCCTGCGCCACGGTGGCATCGACGAACTTCTGGCGCAGGTCATCGTTGCTGATGCGCTTGATGCCCCACTTCATCGAGTCGCCGCTGTGCTGGGACTCCGAATCGTGCGGGCCGAACATCATCAGGCTCGGCCACCACCAGCGATTCGTCGCGTCCTGCACCAGCGCGCGCTGCTCTGCCGTGCCCCGCATCATCGTCAGCAGCAGGTCGTAGCCCTGGCGCTGGTGGAAGGACTCCTCCTTGCAGATGCGGATCATCGCGCGCGCATACGGGCCGTACGAGCAGCGGCACAGCGGAATCTGGTTCATGATCGCCGCGCCGTCGACGAGCCAGCCGATCACGCCGATGTCGGCCCAGTTCAGCGTCGGGTAGTTGAAGATCGACGAATACTTGGCCTTGCCCGAATGCAGCGCCTCGATCAACTCGTCGCGCGACACGCCGAGTGTCTCCGCCGCCGCATACAGGTACAGGCCGTGCCCGCCCTCGTCCTGCACCTTGGCGAGCAGGATGCTCTTGCGCTTGAGCGTCGGCGCACGCGTGATCCAGTTACCCTCCGGCAGCATGCCGACGATCTCGCTGTGCGCGTGCTGGCTGATCTGCCGCACCAGCGTCTTGCGATAGCCCTCGGGCATCCAGTCCTTGGGCTCGATGAAGCCGCCGCGCGCGACCCTGGCGTCGAACTCGGCTTCGTATTCGGCGTCCTGCAGCGAGTGCGGGCCGCGTGGCGCGAGTTTCTCGTCTTTGCCCTGCGCAATGTCCAATGCCTGCGTGTACATGTGGCTGCTCCTACTTCGGCCGCTTGTCCAGGATGCGTTTCGCCTTGCCGATCGAACGCTCGACGCCGCCCGGAAGTGCCAGGCGCACCGTGGCACTGACGCCGATGTAGCTCTTGATGTTGTGTTCCAGTTTCTGCGCGGCCGCATGGCGCTTGTCCTGCGCGGCGTTGGCGAGTGCCGGCCCCATCTCGACGTGGACCGTCATCTCGTCGAGATTCGCCGGCCGTGTGATCTCGAGCGTGTAGTGCGGCGTGAGTTCCGGCTGCTTGAGAATCAGTTCCTCGACCTGCGTCGGAAAGACATTCACGCCGCGGATGATCAGCATGTCGTCGCAGCGGCCGGTGATCTTCTCGATCCGCCGCATCGATCGGGCCGTCGGCGGCAGCAGGCGCGTCAGATCGCGCGTGCGGTAGCGGATCATCGGCAGCGCTTCCTTGGTGAGCGACGTGAACACCAGTTCCCCCTTCTCGCCATCGGGCAACACCGCGCCGGTGTCCGGGTGGACGATTTCCGGATAGAAGTGGTCCTCCCAGACGGTCAGGCCGTCCTTGGTTTCGATGCACTCCTGCGCCACTCCCGGCCCGATGATTTCCGACAGGCCGTAGATATCGATCGCATCCATGTTGACCCTGGACTCGATCGCCAGGCGCATCGCGGGCGTCCACGGCTCGGCGCCGAAGATGCCGATCTCGAGCGAGGAGGCGCGCGGATCGAAGCCCTGGCGTTCCATTTCCTCGGCGATCGCCAGCATGTACGACGGCGTCACCATGATGATGCCGGGTTTGAAATCCGCGATCAGTTGCACCTGGCGCTCGGTCATGCCGCCCGACATCGGGATTACCGTGCAGCCGAGTTTCTCGGCGCCGTAGTGCGCGCCCAGCCCGCCGGTGAATAGGCCGTACCCATAGGCGACATGCACCAGGTCGCCCGCCCGCCCGCCCGCCGCGCGGATCGAGCGGGCCATCACCGTGGCCCACATGTCGACGTCGTTGCGCGTATAGCCGACCACCGTCGGTTTGCCGGTCGTGCCGCTCGAGGCGTGAATACGCACCACCAACTCGCGCGGCACGGCGAACAGGCCGAAGGGATAGTTGTCACGCAGATCGGCCTTGGTGGTGAACGGAAACTGCGCGAGATCCGCCAGCGACTTCAGATCCGACGGATGCACGCCGGCGGTGTCGAACTTGCGCCGGTAGTGCGGCACGTTCTCGTACGTGTGCTGGAGCGTCCGCTGCAGGCGCTGCAGCTGCAGCGCCTGCAGTTCATCCCGGCTGGCGCGCTCGATCGGTTCGAGATCGCCGGGCGAGGGTGTTCTTGCCGCCATCGTCAACTCCTTTGGCTCATGGATGAGAAAAGTCCACGATGTGTTTGCCCTTCATGGTGTGCGAGCGTCCGCGCATCAGCGCCACCTGCTTGCCGTGCTGGTTCGTGACCATGATGTCGTACAGCCCCAGCCGCCCGTTGATGGTGACCTCGCGCGCCTCGGCCAGCAGGCGATCGCCTTCATGCCCGGGGTTGAGGATCTCGATAAAGATCCCGGAGGCGAGTGTCAATTCGTTATGGCTGTTGCACGCGAACGCGAATGCGGTGTCGGCGAGCGTGGTGATGATGCCGCCATGGCACAGGCCGAAGCCGTTGAGCATGTCGTGACGCACCATCATTGTCACGCGCGCGTAGCCGGGCGCGATCGCTTCGATCTGCATGCCCAGGCTTTTGGACGCATGATCGTTCTCGAACATCTTGCGCCGCACGGCCTCGGCCACGGTCTGCGGATCGGGCCGATGCCCATGTGCGTGGTGCGCCTCATTCATGTTGCCCCCTCGACGCCTGCGGCGCTCTTCCCCCAGGGGTGAGCGAGCCATCTTGGTGCGGCCCGGCGAAGGCTCATGGCTTCTCCTGAAAGCCTGTGCCGCTCCAGCCGCGGCGCTGGATCAGCACCGAGGTGCGGTAGCGCTCTTCGCCATAATGCGCGCGCAGATTGCCGAGCACCCGCGCCAAGAAGTCGAGCCCGACCGCCTCGGCCCACGCCATCGGTCCGCGCGGGTAATTGACGCCGTACTTCATCGACTCGTCGATCGCGTCCGCCGTGCAGATGCCGTACGCCACGGCGTCGGCCGCTTCGTTGACCAGCATCGCGGTCGTTCGCAATACGATCAGGCCGGCAACATCATCGAAGCGCGAACACGAGAAGCCCGCGCGCGCAAGCGTTGCGCACACCGTGCGCATCGCGGACTCGCCGCACTGATCGGCGCGCGCAAGCGCCAGTCGCGTTGCCTTCGCGTAGTCAAGCGCCAGATCGAACAGCACCAGCTGCGGGTGACCGATTTCGATGGCGCGCTGGCTGGCACAGCGGCCATCGCTCAGCATCACACGCGCCGATCCGATCTCGAGCCAACCGGGGGTCGCGCCGCGGTTTTCGACGCGGACGACTTCGATGCCGGCGGCTTCCAGTCGCGTCACGATCGGCGTGGCGATACCGAGCGAGCCAACCGCCGTCACACGCGCAACGGGATCGGCGCCCGGCTCGACGCTGGGTTGCGCTTTGGCTGCGCCGGCGCGGTAGTCGTACATGCCGCGCCCGCTCTTGCGACCGCGCCAACCCGCGCGCACCAGTTCCTGCTGTGCCAGCGACGGCATGTAGCGGCGGTCGCCGAACGTGGCGTTGAACACCGACTTCGTGACCGCCAGATTCACGTCATGGCCGATCAGGTCCATCAGTTCGAACGGGCCCATCGGAAAGCCGCCGCAGTCGCGCATGATGGCGTCGAGCGTTGCGGGATCCGCGGCGTTCTCGGCCAGCACGCGCCACGCTTCACCGTAGAAGGGCCGCGCCAGGCGATTGACGATGAAGCCTGGTGTCGATCTCGCGAACACGGTGTGCTTGCCCCACGCGCGCGCAGTAGCGGCGATCGTCTGCGCGGCCGCATCCGACGTCGCCAGGCCGTTGACCACTTCCACCAGCCGCATCCGCGTCGGCGGGTTGAAGAAATGCATGCCGACGAGCCGCTCGGGGCGCGCGAGTGCCGCGCCGATTGACGTGATCGACAGCGACGAGGTGTTGGTCGCGAACAGGCAGTCCGGCCCCGCCACTTCCTCCAGCGCACGGAACAGCTTCTGCTTGACCGCGAGGTCCTCGATCACCGCCTCGATGATCAGGCCGCAGTGCTTCAATTCGTCCATTGCAGCGGCCGGTTTGACACGCGCGACAGTCGCGTCGGCGTCGCTCATGGCAAGCTTGCCCTTCGCAGCGAGCGCGCGCAGTTCGTGCTCCAGTGCCGCACGCGCACCGGCGACCGCCGCCGGATTGACATCGAACAGCTGCACCGCATGACCGGAGCGTGCCGCCACCTGCGCGATGCCGGCGCCCATCGCACCGGCGCCGATTACGCCGATCGAAACCAGCGACGACAATGCCTGTGTCAATTCACTCTCCCGTGAATCTGGGTGCGCGCTTTTCCATGAAGGCGGCCACCCCTTCGCGATAGTCAGGCGAGCGGCCCAGTTCGCGCTGGAAATCGCGCTCCAGGTCGAGACTCGCCTCGAACGTCAGTCCGCTCGCGGCGAAGATCGCCTGCTTGGTGCGGGCAAAGCCGCGTGTCGGCCCGCCCGCGAGCTGTTCCGCCGCCTTGCGCACGGTCGGCATCAGCTCGGTGTCGTCGACGCACTTCCAGATCAAACCCCACTGCTCTGCCTGCTCGGCGCTGAGCTTGTCGCCGAAGATCGCCAGGCCCATCGCCCGTGCCTGCCCGACCAGTCGCGGCAGCACCCAGGTGCCGCCCGAGTCCGGCACCAGCCCGATCTTGCTGAACGACTGAATGAAGCTTGCCGAGCGCGCGGCGAACACGAGGTCGCACGCGAGCGCGATGTTCGCCCCCGCACCGGCAGCGACGCCGTTGACAGCGGCGATCACCGGCATGGGAAGCCCGCGCAGCGCGAGCACCAGCGGCCGGTAGTAATTCTGGATCGATGCGCCGAGGTCGAGCGGCTGATCGCTGGGCGCGACCGCACGGTCGCCGAGATCCTGCCCGGCGCAAAAGCCGCGCCCGGCGCCGGTCAGCACCAGGCAACGCACGGCGCGCTCGGCGCGTACGGCGTCAAGCGCGGCACGCACGTCCGCATGCATCGCGACGGTGAAGCTGTTCAGCCGATCGGGCCGGTTCAACGTCAGCGTCGCCACCCCGGCTGCAACCTCCAGCCGGATATTCTCGTAACCCGTCATGCGACTCCCTGGATCGGTCGCGGCGTTGCGCCGGAGACGACGACTCGCCGACTGGAATGCGGGGCCGGCAAAAATTGACCGACCGGTCAATCAATAGTAGTTTCTGTTCCCTTTTCACGCAAGCGCATCGCCATCGATACAACGGAGACACCGTGCGCCACCTCCTGTTCGAAAAGCATCGCGCCACGCTCGACGGCGCGCTCGCGGCCATCGCAACCCGCGGCTCCTCGAGTCCCTATCCGGAGACGCCAAGTCCGAAGGTCTACGGCGAATCCGCGCACGATGCCGGCAAGGCTGCGGCGCGGGCGTTCGTCGGCGGCCGCTTCGCTCTTGATCAGCCGGGGCAGACCGGCTGGATCGCGTCGGACCGCTCACCCTCTGGCGTCGGGCTCGATCTTCAGTTGCCCGTGTTTGATGCCGAGGGGGTGCTGGCGTTGCAGAAGATCGCAAACCCCGAGTTTCCTTCGGCCGAAGTGCACACACCGATTCTGCCGAAGGCCGAGGCTGCGCATGAGAGCGTCCACCTGCAGGATCGCTTCGGCCCGATCTCAACCGTCGTCGCTGTGCCGGGTGACGCCTCTGCGGCCGCGGCACGGTCGGAACGAATCGTGCGCGAGCGTGGGGCCTTGACGGCCAGCGTTGATTCGAAACCTGCCGCCTTCATCGAGGCAATGACCGAGACCACGCAGCGCGCCGGTGTCGCGCTGTCGATCCACCGGACCGGTGCCGTATTCGTCAATCAGTCGGCCGCCTTCTCCGACTGCCGCGCAACGGGCGCTAATCCGGCGGCGAATGCGAGCTACAGCGACAGCGCCTTCTTCCCCCATCGCTGCCGCCTCGTGCGGCGGCGCGAGCACATCTGAGCGCGCGATGCCCTGCTATGAAATCGACGGCATCCGGCCGGTGATCGATCCGAGCGCGTTCGTTCATCCGACCGCGATCCTGATCGGCGATGTGATCATCGGCGCGCGCTGCTATGTGGGACCGGCGGCGAGCATCCGCGGCGACTTCGGGCGAATCGTTCTCGAAGAAGGCGCCAACCTGCAGGACACCTGCGTGATTCATGGGTTTCCGCACTCGGATACGGTCGTCGAGATCGACGGCCATATCGGCCATGGCGCCGTCCTGCACGGCTGCACGATCAAGCGCAATGCGCTGGTCGGCATGAACGCCGTCGTGATGGATGAGGCGGTGGTCGGCGAATCCGCCATGATCGCCGCCTGTGCGTTCGTCAAGGCCGGCGCGGTGATCGGGCCGCGCATGCTTGCGGCCGGCATCCCGGCCAAGGTGCTGCGCGAATTGACCGCCGATGAACTGGCGTGGAAGGTGGAGGGAACGCGGACCTATCAGAGGCTGGCAGTGCGAAGTCTGCGCACGATGCGCGAGGTGATGCCACTGAGCGCCGCCGAGCCCAATCGCAAGCGGATTGAGCCGGACAGCGGCGCGGTGCCGAAGGGGGCGCTGAACAAGTAGTCCTGCTGCGATCGGTGCCCGTACGTTGCACCGACGCTCAAGCTAAGCGCGTGCCCGAAGCCAGGTCTCGACTCAGGCGACATTGCGCTTCTCGCCGCGCCCAGCCTGCCGGGGGGTGCCCGGCCTGCATCGCGCGGCGCGGAGTGCTCGTCACTTCCACATCGCATGAAAGTGATGCACCGGCCCATGCCCCCGCCCAACGCTGAGTTCTCCGGCATGAGCCAGCGCCTGCGTCAGATACTCCTTGGCCCGTCGCGCTGCCTCGGGTACGTCGACGAGTTGCGGCAGCAGCGCCGCGAGCGCGGACGACAGCGTGCACCCGGTGCCGTGCGTGTTCTTCGTCTGCACCCGCGGCGCGGCGAGTTCGATCATCTTGTCGCCGTTGGTCAGCAGATCGATCGCGTCGCTCGCGGGCAGATGTCCCCCCTTGAGCAGGACCCAGCGCTCGCCGGCATGGCTCATCCTCTCGCGCAACCGCTCTGCCGCCTGTCGCATCTCTCGAACACTCTCCGGCGCACGCTGTTGCAGCAGTACGCCCGCTTCCGGCAGATTGGGCGTGATGACCGTTGCCAGCGGCAGCAGCGCTTCGCGCAGCGCACCGACGGCTTCCCGCTCGAGCAAGGCGTCACCGCTTTTGGCAATCATCACCGGGTCGAGCACGATGAAAGGTGGCGCCCAATGCTCGAGCCCCTGTGCCACGGCTTCGATCACCTGCCGCCCGCCCACCATGCCGATCTTGGCCGCGTCAATCGCAACGTCGGCGAACAACACATCGATCTGCTCGAGCACGAAGGGCGCGGGAAGCGCGTGAATGCCGGTCACGGCCTGCGTGTTCTGCGCCGTGAGCGCGGTGATCACCGCACAGGCGTATGCGCGCTGCGCACTGATCGCCTTGACATCGGCGAGTACGCCGGCACCGCCGGACGGATCGACGCCGGCAATCGCCACGACGTTGCACACACGCATCGCTGGACTCTCGCGGGAATGACTCAACTGCGCGCCGGCTCCGCGCCGCGCTGCTCAGTCGCGCGGCGCAATCGCCTCGAGCGCGCGCGCGACGCGCTCCCATTCGTCATCGAGTTCGGCCAGGAGCGCCGGGTCGGTGTAAGCCGCGCGGTTGCCGCCCCTGCCGGCCAGCTCCAGCGTCTTTGCCGCCAGCGACAGCCGCTCGGCGCCGATCATGCCCGCCATACCCTTTAATTCGTGGGCGGCTCTGGCCAGAGCCGCGGCATCCGCGACGGTGGCGGCGTCGCGCAGCCGCGCGCGCAGCCCCGTTCGCACCTGCAGGAACGTGCTCGCGACCTGCGCCAACAGCTCGTCGTCGTCGCCGATCGTTGCCCGCAATCGGTCGACGCCATAGGCACCGCCGCCTGACTCGTCGACTGCTGTCATTGCCAGATCCCGCGGGGCGATCCTTTCAAACCCGCCAACCCACTGCGCCCGCGACTCCGGTTTACCGACTTAGCCATCAAACCCTCCCGGCCGAAAACGCTAACGGTCGCCACGCATCGGCTGCGCCGTCACGGCAAGGATACGTGCCCTCGACGATCGGTGCGCGTGCTCGAACGCGCGCTCAGGGGGTCCATTCCGTTCGAGCGGCCCCACGGCCGCGATGCGCCCCTTGCCGTCGAGCGCCGGCGGCCGCTCGGCGCCTCCCCTCCATGAGAACCCGGATCCGGACCGCGGCCGGACACGGCACCGGCGCGATGAGCTGCTGCGTCGGACGATGCGCGCCAGGCATTGCGCCGTCGATCCATGGGCGGAAGACGAGACGACGCCGAATCGAACGAGCACGGTCCCGCGCAGGCGCAGGAAATCGAGCGCATTCCTTGACCCTCTCATCCGATCGAACTATATTACTGACTGGTCAGTCATTAAGAGTTGCACACGGGTTTCGCCATTTGAAGATCAGTGCACCGAATGAAGCGAGGCCGCGCTGGGTTCGCCGCAAGGAGGCGCGCCCCGCCGAGTTGCTGGCGGCGGCGCTCGATCTGTTTGTCGAGCGTGGCTTTGCCGGCACACGCCTGGAAGACGTCGCCGCGCGGGCCGGTGTGTCCAAGGGCACGCTCTACCTGTACTTCGAAAACAAGGAAGAGTTGTTCAAGGCGCTGGTGCGCGAGAACATCGTTGAACGCATCAGCGCGGCGCGCGACGAGGTCTCCGCATTCGAAGGCAGTTCGGCCGAGCTGCTGCGCACGCTCGTCAATCGCTGGTGGCACGAGTTCGGCGCGACGCAGGCTGGCGGTATCAGCAAACTGATGATGGCCGAAAGCGGCAACTTTCCCGAGATTGCACGGTTCTTCGTCGAAGAGGTGATTGAACCCTGGCATCGTCTGGTCGGCGCCGTGATCGAGCGCGGCATCGAGCGCGGCGAGTTCCGGCCCGTCGCGGTCGAAACCTTCGTCCAGGTGATGACCGCGCCGATGGTGATGCTGGGCCTGTGGAAGCGTTCCTTCGGCCCCTGTTCGTCGATGCCGATGCACGCCGAGCATTACATCGAAACCCTGCTGGAAATGGCGTTGGCCTCGCTGCAGGCCAAGGCCGTAGCGCCGGAAGCGTCCGGAACGAGTCGATGCCGGGCTGCACGTTGAGCATTTGCGACAGAAAGACGATATCGGGGCGCGAAACGACCTGAGTCGACGAGTGCGATTGCTAAGATTCGCGCCGGCATTGGCTCGCAGGCAAAAGTGGTGGCGATGAACGTATCGACCGTTGCGCTCGACGTTGAGAAGGCCCGCTTCAACATGGTCGAGCAGCAGGTGCGGACCTGGGAAGTGCTCGACCAGTCCGTGCTCGATCTGCTGATGGCCGTCAAGCGCGAGGACTTCGTGCCGCCGCAGTTTCGTGCGCTCGCCTTCATGGACATGGAAATCCCCTTGAAGACCGACGGCCACGACAGCGGCGAAGCGATGTTTGCGCCCAAGGTTGAGGCGCGCTTCCTGCAGGAACTCGGCATCAAGCCGCACGAACACGTGCTGGAGATCGGCACCGGTTCGGGCTACATGGCCGCGCTGGTCGCGCACAAGGCGCAGCACGTGCTGACGGTCGAAATCGACGAACATCTGGCGCGCTTCGGCGCCGCCAACCTCGCCCGCGCCGGTGTGCGCAACGCCCAGGTCGACGTTGGCGACGGTGCGCGCGGCTGGGCCGCACGTGCGCCGTATGACGTGATCATCATCTCCGGGTCGCTGCCGGCCCTGCCGGATTCGCTGCTCGCGCAACTGAAGATCGGCGCCCGGATGGCCGTCATCGTCGGCGACGCGCCGGTGATGACGGCGCAGATCGTCACGCGGGTCGGCGATGGTGCGTACGACACGTTGAAGCTCTTCGAGACCTGCGTGAAACCGCTGCGCAATGCGTGGCGTCCTTCCACCTTCAGGTTTTGATGAAAGTGATCCATGCGGCTGACCTCGCGCAGTGGCTTGCCGACCCGGCGCGCGAGCTGCCCCAGCTGCTGGATGTGCGCGAACCATGGGAAACGCAGATCTGCCGGATCGCGGGTTCCGAGTTGATACCGATGCGCGCGTTGCCGGATGAACTGCATCGAATCGAACCCGGTCGTCCCGTCGTCTGCATCTGCCATCACGGCCGCCGCAGCGCGCATGTGGCGATGTATCTGATGCGCCAGGGCTTCGACGATGTGTACAACCTCGCCGGCGGTGTCGACGGCTGGGCGCGTCAGGTCGACCCAGCGATGTCGGTGTATTGAATGGAACGGCGAAAATCCGGGAGGATGACTGTGATGTTTGCGATCAGGAAGACGGCCATTGCCGGTGCGCTGCTGGCGCTGGCGGCGAGCAGCTGGGCGCAGACGCGCAACGACCTGCTGTCGATTTATCGCGACGCGGTCCAGAACGATCCCGTGTTTGCCTCGGCACGATTCGCACGCCAGGCCGCGGACGAGCGCGAACCGCAGGCGCGTGCCGGCGTGCTGCCGACGGTCAGTTTGGGCTTGGGTGGCAACGCCTACAACTTCGATGATCAGACGAACAACTTCAATCGCACCTTCTACAACTATGGCCCGTCGCTGACGCTGACGATGCCGCTGTACCGGGCGCAGAACTGGGAGGCGATCTCGCAGGCGCAGCTGTCGGTGGTCGGTGCCGAGGCCACGCTGGCGCAGGCGCGGCAGGACCTGGCCCTGCGCGTGGCACAGGCATATTTCGATGTGCTCGCATCGCAGGACGCCCTGGAGGCGATTCTGAAAAGCAAGGAGGGGGCGGCCGAGCAACTGGCGCAGGCCAAGCGCGAATTCGAGGTCGGCACCAAGACCATCGTCGACACGCACGAAGCGCAGGCGCGCTTCGACCTGACGGTGGCGCAGGAACAGACGGCGCGCGGCGACCTGATCGTCAAGCAGAACGCCTTGCGCGCGATCATCGGCCGCGATCCGGGCCAGCTATTGCCGCTGCGTGATGCGCCCCAGCTCGTGCCGCCGCAGCCGAAGGATGTCGACGTATGGGCCAGGCAGGCGGAGGAAAGCAGCTATGGTGTGGCCATCGCCAAGTCCGCCGCCGAAATCGCCCAGCGTGAGACCAAGCGCCAGAAGGAAGGCTATCTGCCGACGGTGGATCTGACCGCGTCGGTCAGCCAGAACCGCGCCACCGGCAGTACGACCACCATCAACGCCGACAACTCGCGCATCACCAACGTCGGGTTGCAGCTGAACTTTCCGCTTTACACGGGCGGCCTCACGCAGAGCCGTGTGCGCGAGGCGCTGGCCAACGAGGAGAAGGCGAAACAGGACCTCGAGTCCGCACGGCGCACCGCGGCGCAGGCGGCGCGCGGGTATTACACCGGCGTGGATTTCGGTCTGGCGCAGGTGCGAGCACTGGAGTCGGCCGAGGTCTCGGCCAAGAGCCAGCTCGAATCGACGCGGCTCGGCTACCGCGTGGGCGTCCGCATCAACCTCGACGTGCTGAATGCGGAGACACAGCTCTTCAACACGCAGCGCGACCTGAAGAAGTCGCGCTACGACTTCCTCTTATACGGACTGCGTCTGCAGTCGGCCGCTGGCGCGCTGAGCGAAAGGGACCTGGAGACGGTCAACGCGCTGCTGGCGCGTTGACCTGAGCTTGCGCGGCGGGCACCTCATACAGCAGCGACTCGATCATGGCCGCCGTGCGCGCCGTTGCGCCGCGATGTGCCGTGGCGAATCTCAGCGCCGCCGTCCGCATGGCCTGCAGTCGAGCACAATCGCGCGACACCGCATCCATCGCCGCCAGGGCGGCCTCGGCATCGGCGACCTGAAGAGCGGCCCCGGCGGCGAGCGCGTCGGCCGCCGCCTGCGCGAAATTGAACGTGCTCGGCCCGATCACAACCGGCGTGCCGACCGCACAGGCTTCGATCAGGTTCTGTGCGCCGAACGGGCGCAGGCTCCCGCCGATCAACGCCACGTCGGCGGCCGCGTAGTACATCGACATCTCGCCCATCGAGTCGCCGAGCAGCACCACATCATGGGCCGGCGCCGCATCCCATGCCGGCGAGCCGCGTCGCACGGGCCTGAAGCCGCGCGCGGCAATCAGCTGCGCCACCTCATCGAATCGTTGCGGATGCCGCGGCACGATCAGCAGGAGGCCGCTGGCATCCTTTCTCCGCGCCAGGGCGTCGAGGATCAACGCCTCCTCACCTTCGCGCGTGCTGGCGGCGAGCCAGACGCAACGCGCACCCCACCGCCCCCGCGCGATGCGGCCCTGCTCAAGCAATTGCGGCAGTGGCGCGAGATCGAACTTCATGTTGCCGAGCACGTCGATCGGGCCGTCATAGAAGAGCGCCAGGCGTGCGCGGTCGGATTCGGTCTGTGCGGCAATGCGGGCGAGATGGGCACCGGCTGACTTGACCAGTGCGGCGTAACGCTGCGCCCTCGCCGCCGACTTCTCGGACAACCTCGCATTAACCAGCACGACCGGCACGCCGGCGTCGTGCGCGCCGAACAGCAGGTTGGGCCAGGCCTCGGTCTCGAGCAGCACGCCGACCGACGGGCGCACCTCGCGCAGGAAACGCCGCACCGCGAATGGCAGGTCATACGGCAGATAGCGCTGCACGACGCGTCCGGGCAGCGCACGCGCAATCGATGCGCCGACGACCCGCCCGGTCGGCGTCATGTGCGTCAGCACAAAGCTCACCCGTGGATGGGCTCGCGCAAGCGCATCGATCAGCGGCTGCGCAGCGCGCGTTTCTCCCACCGAGACCGCGTGCAGCCAGATCACTTGCTCGCCGCGCGCCTTGGCACCATGGCCGAGAAACCGCTCGCCCCAGTGCCGCAGGTATTCGCGCTGCCGCAATGCTCGCCACACGAGATAGAGCGCGGCCAGTGGCAGCGCAAGCCACCAGCCGAGCGTATACAACCGGCGTGCGAGGCGGGGATTCAATGCGCACCCCGCGCTGCGTCGAGAATTCGTGCTGCTGCGGTCGTCACTTCGCCGGCGCCCGGCGCACGCCCAACACCCCCAAGACTGGCGCACGGCGCAGTGCCGACGACGCCGACGAGCGCCGGGTCGTAGTCGCTGTAGATGCCGATCACGGGCGCACCCACCGCGCCGGCCAGATGCGTGAGCCCGGTATCGATTCCGATCACGATGCGTGCGTTGGCCAGAACGGCGGCCAGCTCGCGCAGCGATGTTCGCGGCGCGACCCATGCGCGGCGCATGCCGGCGGCACGAGCACGCGTTTCACTTTCCTCGGCGCTGCAGCCCCAGAACAGCACGCTCGCCAATCCGCGCTCAGCCAACCAGCCCTCCACGGCACGCCAGCGATCAGGTGGCCACAGCTTCGTCACGCGGCTCGCGTTGGTGAGCAGCACCGCGTAGGCCCCGCGCTCGGCGAAGCCGACCAGATCCGGCTGCGTCAACGGCGGCACCTGCAGCGAGAACCGCGGCGCATCGCTGGTGGCGTACTTGAATGCGGCGGCGCCGAGCGCGCGGATGCGCGCGATGGCATGCTGTGAAGGATCCACGGCCACCGGGAAGCGATACAAAAGAGAAGCCAGCGGTTCGCGCGCGCTGGCACGGTCAGGACCCCAGACGGGGCCGCGCGCCACCGCCGCGATCAGCGCGCTCTTCACCAGGCCCTGACAGTCGATGACGGTGTCGTAGGCATGTTCGCGCAAGGCATGCCACGCCGCGCCGAACCCGGCCCGCGTTGCCCCGCTCGCCGGCGCCCTGCGCCAGTTTCGCAGCGATAACGTGATCACCTGGTCGACCGCTGCATGCAGCCGCGGAATCGCGGCGAAACCTTCCTCGACGACCCAGTCGATGATGGCGTCGGGTTGCGCGCGCGCGATGTCGGACACGAGCGGCAACGCGTGCACCACGTCGCCCATGGACGAGATCTTGACGACAAGGATGCGCGTGCCGCTCATGCGGCGATTGTATGGGCCTTGCTCCCCCCTCCCCTCGTGGGAGAGGGGCGGGGCAGAGGGGAAATGGCCGGGCGCGCCTGCGCCCGAATCTCTAGAACGGCAGCTTCGCGTCCGGCTTCACGGCGAGCAGCGCGCGGCGGAAGTCAGCCTGGATGCGCTGCAACGCCGACTCGGTATCGGCCTCGAAGCGCAGGACGACGACCGGCGTCGTGTTCGACGGCCGGGCGAGGCCGAAGCCGTCGTCGTATTCGACACGCACGCCGTCGATGGTGATCACGGTACGCGCCGAGTCGAACTTCGCCTGCGACTTGAGCCGGTCCATCAGCGTGAAGTTCTCGCCCTCGGCGGTCGCGAGGTGCAGTTCGGGCGTGGCGATCGCGTCCGGCAGCGCGTTGAGTAGCGCCGACGGATCGGCCGCGCGCGAAAGTATTTCGAGCAGCCGCGCGCCGGCATACATGCCGTCGTCGAAACCGTACCAGCGGTCATTGAAGAAGATGTGGCCGCTCATCTCGCCGGCGAGCGGTGCACCGGTCTCCTTCAGCTTCGCCTTGATCAGCGAGTGTCCCGTGCGCCACATCGTCGGCCTGCCGCCGCATGCCGCAATCTGGCGCGCGAGGTGACGGGAACACTTGACGTCGAAGATGATTTCCGCGCCGGGCCGCGTTTCCAGCACGCCGCGCGCGAACAGCATCATCTGCCGGTCGGGATAGATGATCTTGCCATCCTGGGTCACGACCCCGAGCCGATCGCCGTCGCCATCGAACGCCAGGCCGATTTCGGCGCGGGTGTCGTGCAGGCAACGGATCAGGTCCTGCAGGTTCTCCGGATGCGCCGGATCGGGATGGTGATTCGGAAACGTGCCATCGACCTCGCAGAAGAGCTCGATCACCTCGCAACCGAGCGCGCGGTAAAGGCGCGGCGCAAACGCGCCGGCGATACCGTTGCCGCAGTCGACCGCGATCTTCAGCGGCCGCGCCAGCTTGACATCGCCCACAATGCGCGCGAGATACGCATCGACGACGTCGGCGTGCCGCAATGCACCGGGCTGCGGGGCGCGAGCCAGATCGCCCGACGCGATGCGCGTGCGCAGCCGCTGGATCGCATCGCCATGCAGGGTGGCGCCGGCCAGCACCATCTTCAGCCCGTTGTAGTCGGGCGGATTGTGGCTGCCGGTGATCTCCACCCCCGAGGCCGTGCCGAGGTGAAAGGTCGAGAAGTACAGCATCGGTGTGGCCACCATGCCGATGTCGACCACATTCGTGCCGCTGGCGCGGATGCCGTCGATCAACGCATCGCGCAGTTTCGGTCCCGACAGGCGGCCATCGCGGCCGACCGCGATTTCACGTGCGCCCTGCACGCTCGCTTCCGAGCCAAGCGCATGCCCGATCGCGCGTGCCGCCTCGATCGTCAGCGTGCGGTCGACGATGCCGCGAATATCGTAAGCCTTGAAGATGCCGGGATCGATCATGAACTGGCCCGCCGTTCGAGGGCGAGAATCGATGCGCGCCCGTACAATTCAGTCTACACAAGGGCTCACCTATGAATCTCTCGCAATCGCCTCGGTGGCGCGACCTGCAGCAGCAGCAGCACAGAATCGCGGCGCAGCCGCTTTCCTTGCTGTTTGATGCCGATCCGCAGCGTGCCAGGCGCTGGATTCGCGAGGCCGCCGGTGTGCGTGCGGACCTGACCCGGCATCTGATCGATGAGGCGGCGCTGACGCAGTTGCTGGCGCTGGCGCGCGAAATGAAGCTGGAAGACTGGCGCGCCCGGCTGCTGGCCGGTGAACCGGTCAACGACACGGAAGCGCGGCCCGCGTGGCATACCGCGCTGCGCACGCCGCCTGCCGATGCGGCGCAGGCCGCGTCGCTGGCGGCGGAGCGGGCGGCGTTTCTCGGGTTTGCCGAGCGGCTGCGCGCCGGCGCGGTGCCGGGCGCGACCGGCCGCCCGATCGAGACCGTGATCTGTTTCGGCATCGGCGGCTCCGATCTCGGCCCGCGCCTGGTCACCGAAGCGCTCGGCGCCCACAGTGGCCCCCGACTGCACTTCGTCTCCAACATCGATCCGGTCGAGCTCGACGCGGCACTGGCGGCGGCGCACCCGGAGACGACGCTGCTCGTCGCGATCTCCAAGAGCTTCAGCACGCTGGAGACCCGGGAGAACGTGGACGCGGCGCTCGAGTGGATGCGAGAGCGCGCCCCCGGGATCGAGCCGGCGCAGCAGCTGTGGGCAATTACGAGCCAGTCGAAACGTGCGGTCGAATTCGGCGTACCACCGGATCACGTGCTGACGTTTCCCGACTGGGTCGGCGGACGCTATTCGGTGTGGTCGGCATGCGGGTTTCCGATTGCGCTGGCACATGGGCGCGCGAAGTTCGAGGCATTCCTCGCGGGGGCGGCGGCAATGGATGCGCATTTCGCGTCCGCGCCGCTCGAAGACAACCTGCCCGTGCTGCTCGGTCTGCTCGGCGTCTGGTACGTCAATTTCTGGGGCGTGCGCACGCGTGCGGTAATGCCCTACGCGCAGCGGCTGCGCCATCTGCCCGGCTATCTGCAGCAACTCGAGATGGAAAGCAACGGCAAGGGGGTCGATCGTGATGCGCAGGTGCTCGCGTATGACACCTCGCCGGTGGTGTGGGGCGAAGTCGGCACGACGGCCCAGCACAGCGTGTTCCAGTTCCTGCATCAGGGCACGCATTTTTCGCCGGTTGATTTCGTGACCAGCGCGAGGTTCTCGGATTCGTCGTCGCGACGCGAACGGCTGCTTTACATGAACGCCCAGGCGCAGGCCGATGCGCTCGCATTCGGCGACCGCGTGCTTGGCGCATCCGCGCGCAAGCCGCCCTACGCCGCCACGCCTGGCGGACGGCCGAGTTCCTTCATCACCGTCCCGCAGCTCGATGCACGTTCGCTCGGTGCACTGCTCGCGCTGTACGAGCACCGCACGTTCGTGCAAAGCGTGGTGTGGAACATCAATGCGTTCGACCAGTTCGGGGTCGAAATCGGCAAACAACTGTTGACGCAACGGCTGTCCAAATGACCCAGAGAGTTCGCAAGGCCGTCTTTCCTGCCGCCGGTTTCGGTACGCGTTTCCTGCCCGCGACCAAGGCGATGCCGAAGGAGATGATGCCGGTAGTCGACAAGCCGCTCATCCAATACGCGGTCGAGGAGGCCGCCGCGGCCGGCATCGAGCAGATGATCATCATCACCGGCCGCAACAAGCGTGCGATCGAGGATCATTTCGATCGCATTCCGGAGCTGGAGCAGGAGTTGCTCGCCAAGGGCAAGCAGGCGATGTACGAGGCACTGCACTCGGCCACGCCGAACGGTGTCAGTTTCATCTTCGTGCGCCAGAGCGAGCAGCTCGGCCTCGGCCATGCGGTGCTGTGCGCGCAACCGGTGGTTGGCAACGAACCGTTCGCGGTGATCCTCGCCGACGACCTGATCGACGCGCAGCCCGGCGTCACCCAGCAACTGGTGGCGACCTACGAGCGCTACCACGCGTCGGTGCTCGCAGTGCAGGACGTACCGCGCGAGGAAACATCGCGCTACGGCATCGTGGCTTCGACCTCGATCGCGCCGATGATCGAGCGCGTCAGCGGCATGGTGGAAAAACCGCGGCCCGCCGATGCGCCCTCGACCCTCGCGGTGGTCGGCCGCTATGTGTTGCGGCCGGAGATCTTCGATGAACTCGCCACGACGCCGCGTGGCAGCGGCGGCGAGATCCAGCTGACGGATGCGATCGCGCGCCGGATTCCGCACGGCGAGGTGCTGGCGCAGCGATTCATCGGCACGCGCTTCGACTGCGGCAACAAGGAAGGATTCCTCGCCGCCAACATCGCGCTCGCGCGCAAACAGGGCATCCTGCCCAGACGCCGCGCCGACGACCCCGACAACTCGGATTATTCTGGTTAGGTCGAGTCCCTTCTTTCTTGCCCATGGCGCGGCTTCGTTACGGGCGGTAACCAAAACCACGAAGAGGCGATGATTCGCCCCCCGCCGGAGTTGTTAAACTGTGTTTTTTTACGAAAATTGACTCCCGGTCGCCGCCGTGGCTGCGCGCTGTTGAACTGCTCGGCCCAACTCTTCTGACAACGCTTCGATGAAAATCAACGGCCAAGCCAATTCACCCGCGGATGTCCGCCTCATCGCCTTCTACCTGCCGCAGTTTCATCCGACGGAGGAGAACGACCGCTGGTGGGGCAAGGGTTTCACCGAATGGACCAACGTTACCAAGGCAGAGCCGCTGTTTGACGGCCACTACCAGCCGCATTTGCCGACCGATCTCGGGTTCTACGATCTGCGCCTGCGCGAGGCCCGCCACGAGCAGGTTGCGCTGGCCGAACAGTACGGCATCGACGCCTTCTGCTACCACTACTACTGGTTCTCGGGCAAGCGGCTGCTGCAAAAGCCACTGGACGCCATGCTCGCCGATCCGGCGAGCGACATGCCGTTCTGCCTTTGCTGGGCCAACGAAACCTGGACCCGCCGCTGGGACGCCGCCGAGCACGATGTCCTGATTGCCCAGCAATACCTGCCCGGCGACGACCTGAAGTTCATCCAAAGCATCGAGCCGTTCCTGCGCGACCCACGTTATGTGCGCGTCGACGGACGGCCTCTGCTGATCGTCTATCGCCCGCACCACATTCCCGATGGAGCCGCGTGGGCGCAGACCTGGCGCCGCTACTGCCGCGAGGTCGGCATCGGCGAAATCCACATCTGCGGCGGACTGACGCACGGCCATAGAACGGTCGCCAAGCTTGGGTACGACAGCGCGGTCGAGTATCCGCCCCACAATGCCTGGGCGCCGAGCAAGAATCTGCAGATCCGGTTCCACAAGCCGTTCTCCGGCAACGTGCTCGACTACCCGGAGGTCGCCGACAGCTTTGTCGAGAACGAATACCCGGGCGAGAAGGTCTTCCGCACCGTGGTGCCCGCATGGGACAACGCGGCGCGCACCAACTCGCGCGCCACGGTGTTCGTCAACGGCACCCCCGCCAATTACGAAGTGTGGCTGCGGCGCGCGGTCGAGAAGACCGAGCGCGAGCGCGAGCCGGCGGAACGCCTCGTGTTTATCAACGCATGGAACGAATGGGCCGAGGGATGCCATCTGGAGCCGGATCGCCGCTATGGGCACGGCTTTCTCGAAGCCACCCAGCGCGTGCGCAGCGGCAACAGCGGCGCCGACCGCTTTGTTGAACGCTTCGCACCCAAGTCCAAGCCGGCGAGGGCACGCAGCTTCGTCGCCGACCTCGCCGACCTGATGCGTTACCACGTATTGACGCGCATTGGGCCCTTGCGCGTCTGGATGAATCGCCACCCATGGGTCCGCGCCACGGCGATCTGGACCATGCGCCTGGCACGTATCCGTCGCCCATAGCGCCAAGTCGGATCTCAGAGCCGCGTCCGGACGAAGACCCGTTCGGGCACGAGCTTGATGACCAGCATGATCCAGCGCCAAAACCAGGGCGTGTAGACGACCCGGCGTCCCACGTCGATCGCCGCTACGATGTCGCGCGCCACGCGCGCCGGCGAAGCCCACAGCGGGCCTTTCGCGAAGTTGGCTGTCATCGGCGTATCGACAAAGCCCGGCAAGATCGTCACTACCCGTACACCGCTGGCAAACAACCGATGGCGAAGACCGGCCGCGAAGTTGGACACGGCGGCTTTCGCGGCGCCATACACATAGTTGCTTGCACGACCTCGATCGCCGGCAGGGGACGAAATCACGGCAATGGTACCGCCCGCCTGCGCCTCAAAGCGATTGGCAAGATCCGTTAGAAGGGCAATCACCGATCGCGCATTGGTGTCAAATGTCGACAGCGTTTCGTCGACGGATTGCTGGGCATGCGCCTGATCCGGCAGAACTCCGTGCGCCAAGAGAGCGACGTCCAGCCCGCTCCACATCTGCCAAGCCGCCTCGAGCACCGAACGATGCCTTTCCACATCATTGGCATCCATCGCCGCGCAGGCAACTTCCGCGGCGCCGCGCACCCTCAGATCGGCCGCAGTGGCATCGAGTGCCTGGGCGCGCCGAGCGACCAGGTAGATGCGTGCAGCGCGCGCCGCGTACCGGCGCGCAACCTCCGTGGCGATTGCAGAGTTCGCGCCGACGATCAAAATGCGCAGCGACCCCTTGGATTGGATCATGAGCCCGTCAATCGGCGCGACATCGCCGACGAAATGCCCGGGTCGCGATAGCGCGCAAATTCTGCAAGACGAGGGTAGCCGCGCTCGAACATTTCGCGTGGCATGCTCGCGTCTTTCGCAGCGTAGATGCGGCCGCCGGCGTTGCGAACAACCGCATTGAGCCGATCGAAGAGTTTCAGAGTCCGATCGCCCAAGTTGGGGAAATCGAGCGCGAGCGTTGTGCCTTTGATCGGAAAACTGAGCAGCCCGAGCGGCGTCCGATCGCCGAAGGTCTTGAGGACGGCGAGAAACGAGCCAGTGCCGGAGGCAGAAATCGTATCCAGCAACTCTCCCGTTGCCTCAAGCTCGACCGCCGCGGGCACGACGCATTGATACTGATAGAAGCCGCGCGGCCCATAGATGCGGTTCCACTCCAGCACATTGTCGAGCGGATAGAAGAACGGTCGGTAGTGCTTGATCTGGCGGCCCGCACGCATCCGATTGAGGTGAAAGTAAACCTGATTGAAGGCCCTCAGTGACAGACTGTTGATCAGCGAAAACGGCGGTGACACCGGCAGCCTTATGGTCCGCGCATGGGTTGACAGCGCAGGCTGGTCCATATGATTGCCGCGAAATAACAAGCCGCGCCGGCGACCTTGAGACCCCCCGCAGCAATCGACCCAGGCGACCGTATGTTCCCAATCCAATTCCGAAGCCTGTGACAAGCGGAAGAACTCCGCCAGGGAGGCGAACGGCCGGGTGTCGACGTCTATCCATGGACCCGGGACTCTCTTCAATCGCAAACGCGCGCTGACGATCACGCCGGTCAAGCCCAGTCCGCCCACAGTCGCGCAGAACCAGTCGCGTGCTTCGACCGGTCCACAAGCGATCCGGCTGCCATCGGTCCGCTGCAATTGCAGTGATTCGACATGTTCACCGATGGTCCCACCACGATGGTGGTTCTTGCCATGCACGTCGTTGGCGATCGCCCCGCCAAGGGTCACAAATTGCGTGCCGGGCGATACCGGCAGAAACCAGCCGTGCGGCAACGCCACCTCGATGATTTCACGCAGCAGCACACCGGCTTCGCAGTCGATCGTGCCCACGTCGGCGTCGAATGCGATGAATCGATCCAGGCCCCGCGTCGTCCACAGCGTGCCGGCGGGATTCAGACATACGTCGCCGTAACTGCGTCCGTTGCCAAACGGCAGCCCGGCTTGGCCCGGCGCGCCGCGCGCAAGATGCACGTCGCCGCGCTCGCGCAACGGGATGATCGTATGCGGTGCGCGCGTGAGCCGCCCCCACGACGAAACCAACTGCGTGGCGCTCACGTTGCGGCCCACATCACGGCGGCGAACAACAGTCCGCACAGCCAACTCGTGGAATCGCGCACCGCGAACAGCACGGGGTCGTCATCCATGATGCTGCGATGCGCCAGCATCCACATGCGGCTGATCCAGTACAACAGGATGGGAATCGTCAGCCACAAGGCCTGCGGGTGCGAGTACAGCCTGAGCACCGTGTCGCCATTGATGTACAGCGCCATCAGCATCACGGCGGCAAATCCTGATGCGACGCCCATCGTCTGAATCAGGGACGCGTCCGGGGTCGTGTAGCCGCGCCCATGCGCGTCGTCACGGCCATGCTGGCGCATCAGCAGCAGTTCGGAGTAGCGCTTCAGAAAGGCGAGGCTGAGGAAGAAGAACAGCGAAAACACCAGCAGCCAGAACGACGCCGGCAACTGTATCGCGGACCAGCCGGCCACGATGCGCAGCGTGTAGAGCGCGCCAAGCGCAAGGCAGTCGAGGAGCGCGACCTGCTTTAGAACGAGCGTATATGCAATCGTCACCACGAGGTAGGCGATCAGCCAGCCGACGAATACTGAATTGACAGTCACCGCAAGTCCGAACGCCCCGACCAACAGAGCCGTACCGATTGCCATGCCCGCCAAGGGAGAAAGCTGCCCGGCCGCAAATGGTCGCGCCCGCTTGCGCGGATGGCGCCGATCGCTCTCGAGATCCATCAGATCATTGACGATATAGACGAAGGACGCGCACAGTCCAAGCGCAAGGAAAGCGACCCCCGCCTCGGCCAACAGCTCCAGGTCGAAGATCCGATGGGCGCCGGCCAGAGGTACGAACACCAGCAGGTTCTTCAGCCATTGGTGCAGGCGAATCGCACGCAACCACGCCCGCAATCCCGCAGTCGGCCGCTCAAACTCACGCTCCACCGTGAAACGATCGTGCGCCTGCGAGCGTACGCTCGCAGTGGCGTCGACGAGAATTGCGCGCCGCGCCTTCTGCCAGACGTGCAAATCGTCGCTCGAATTGCCGGCGTAATCGAAGCCGCGCTCGCCGTACCGCTGCGTCAGCATCGACGCCTTGTTCCGGGCCGACATGTTGGTCTGGCCATCGCTGGCGATCACTTCGTCGAACAAGCCCAAATGTGCCGCCACGCCCTGCGCATAGGTCTGGTCCGAGGCGGTGCACAGAACGATACGGCGGCCTCGGGCGTGCTCGACGCGGATCCAGTCGACGAATTGGTCGTTGTAGGGCAGCGAGGTCACGTCCAGTGATACGCGATCCGCAATGCGACGTTTCAGGCTCGCCTTGCCGGCCCTCAACCACCATGGCAATGCCAGCGCCAGATACGGGCCCCCGCGCAGCAGTTGCAGTGTCGATTCCTGCAACAGGTCGCATCTGATCAATGTGCCGTCCAGGTCGACCACGAGCGGCACGTCGGTACCGTTGACCAGCTGTGTCATTTCACGACCTGTATTGCGGCTTCAGTGCGCGTTCGGTCCGGGACAATCCCGCGAGCATGACGGCGCCCAGGACCATGCCAAACCATAGCGTCGATATGCGAGTCGCGGCAACTGCGGCCAGAGCGTCGGGCAAGGCAGCGCCACGCCCGGTCAACTGCAGCACCATGGCCGCTTCCATCGCGCCGAGTCCGCCGGGAATCATACTGGCGGCGCCGATCAGCGTGGACGAGGCAAAGATCGCGGCACATGAGGCGGTTTTGATGTGTGGCGTCACAAGGCCGACATACGCTGCGAATACGCCGGCTTGGATGCCGAACGCGACCAAGGCCGCCGCCGCGAAAGCGAACGAACGCCGGGTGGTCCAAACGCCCGCCCACGCCGACGCAGGCGCAGCGATCGCGGCCAGCAAAAGCCCGGATCGCCGTCCATGGCCGATCAGGCAGACTGCCCGCTGCCAGTGGCGGCTGCGGATCAGCGCGGCCACGGTCGCCGCACCAAGGAAGACCGCCACGGCAATTGCCTCCAAGATCGGCTGCCGGTCGCCGCCGACAAGGCCGGCGGTCGCGCCGAGCAAGGCCACGCCGATCACGTCCGCCAGCCGATCGGCAAAGAATGCGGCGAGCGAGCGGGGTACTGGAACACCGCGCCCGAGCAGGATGACGGAGCGAAGTGTTTCGCCGAGCTTGGCGGGCGATGTCGTCAGCGCGAGGCCGGCAAGATACGTGCGCAAGCCAAATCCCATCGGCAAGCGATGACCCAGGCACGCCAGAATCACCTGCCAGCGCGCAAAGCGTGCCAGATACGAACTCGACGCGGCTACTGTGCCGACAAGCAGCGAAACGACACCGATGCGCTCGATCGAGTTACTCGTTTGGGTCGAACCGGCCCAGACCGCCGCCACAACATAGATCGATGCGCCCACTGCGAGCAGCACCAACAAACGAGCAATCCAGCGCGGATTGGCGAAGGTCACGCTTGCTTCTTTGCTCGACGACGGATACCCACTCAGACTGGTGCTGCTGAACTGTGTTCGCGTTGCGATCCCGCATCGTTACGCACTGATTCCCGCCGTGTTTGCCCAGGCTGCCGCTCAAGGGTACGCTGCGCTGCGGATTTTCGCGCAGAAGAGCATGACTCGTCCGGATCCCCCGCACAAGGCGGTGTTCTCGAAGCCTCCGGCCGATACCCCGTCGCTTTCTCGTTCGAATTCACTGATCCTTGAACGACAATGAGGCAACTGACTTCCTGCCTCGTGTGCGCAGGCGAGAACCTGACGCTGCTGTATCCCGCGACCTTCCGTGCAACGCTGGAAGATGCGCATGAATACTTCCTTGCCAACCGAAAGGCTAGCGCGCACGAAGAGATACGGCGCTGCGCTGACTGCGGTTTCATCTTCACGAGCAAGCAGTTCGAAGAAAGCCAGTACGATCAAATCTATTCAAGGATCGCAAGGACGAATACAGAAGATTCGATAGATGCCGGTCCAGGAGGTCCGGCAACGCAAGCGAGGCTCAGCCGGCTCAAGTCAATGATTTCGACCTATGTCGATCTTGAACAACCGTTTCTCGATTTCGGCTGCGGCGACGGCAGCTTCCTGCAGGCCGTCTGCAGTTCGACTGGCACCGGCTTCGAGGTCGGTGCGCCATGCGTTCGCCCCGGGCCCTGTGGGTCTCGCATCGTAATGGGCGCCTGGCCGACCGTCGCCGGATCGACGCTGCTGCCCTGGGGCAGCCAGAATCTTGTCACCTCGTTCGATGTCTTCGAGCATCTTTGCAACCTGGAACGCGACGTCACGTTGATCCGCCGCGTTTTGCGACCGCAGGGATATCTCTTCGTCACGTTACCCGACGCGCAAAGCCCGGTGGCCCGCCTGTCCGGACGCCGTTGGAGCATGCTGTTGCTCGAGCATCTGTGGTACTTCAGCGGCAAGACACTCGATCGATTCATGCTCAGACTCGGCTTCGCTCCCATCACGCAGCGAGGAGTGCCGTACGACGCCAGCCTGGGGCATATCGCAAAACGTCTGGGGGAGACCCTGCATTTGAAGCCGCCGCCGCTGCCTCGCTCCATCCGCGATCTTGTGATCCCGGTACCGGCGGGGATTCTGCTCGCGGGCTATCGGGCGATGGCATGATTCAAGGCTTCGCAAAAGTCCAATGTCGGTGGGCAAGGTAGTTCGGGAATACGGGAACTGCGATACCAATCGCGTGCGCGACAAAGTCCGCATGCCAGGTGAACCCGAGTGCCGGAAACAGCTGCCGATACAGAAGCACCGCAACGATCCAGCTCACGACGATCCCCACCAGGTTCACCAGCGTGAACCGCGCCAATTCAGCGACCACACTGGTGTCGCCCGGCTTGAACACAAACCATCGATTCAAGAAGAACGCGCTTAGCACACCGACGACGTTTGCGCCTGCGAGCGCAACCTCGTAGCTAGCCGCTACTTCGAACAGATAGCGAGATGCGAGGTTGCACGCGGTCGACACCACGCCGACCACGATGAAGCCCGCCAGTTGCCCGTGGCTGCCGGCATCGAGGTGGTGGGTGTCCTGATTCATCGCGGCTCGTTCAGCACCAGCGTTGCCAACCGTGCACCGATCCTTATGCTCTCCGAGATCGACCGATCCTCCGGGTAATAGTGAGACGTGTCGGCCATGAACAGGCCCTGCACCCGGCTCGCCATCGGCGGCAACGCACCATAGAAACCGGGCGTGCAGACAGTCTGCGCAAACTCGTAGCGCGACGCGGTCGACGCAATCACTTCCTCGGCCGGCACGAAATCCGGCCGGATCAGCGTCATATAGCGCAGTGTCTCATCGATAAACTCGCCGAAGTCACGCCGATACTTCGGATGCGTCTGCGGCATGTAGTAGGGAGCGTAGATAATCGAGCTGCCGTCGAGCGGGTTGAGGTTTGTGTACTCGATCAGCCCCGGAATCTCGATGCGCGGGTCGTTGATGTTCATCCAGAAGTTGCGCGTGAAGGGTCGCTTCAGTTTCAGCAACACGCACACCACGCCGACATTGCGGATCGCTGCCACCTTGGCGCTCTCGGCGGCAGGCAATCCCGGTGCCAGTCGCGTCAGGTACGGTAGCGGAATCGTGGAAATCACGCGGTCGTACCGGTGGAACGTGCCCCCGATCCGCACGCCTTGCACGCGTCCATCCTTCACCACCACCTCTTCGACCCCGGCCCTGAGTTCGATCGCGCCGCCGAGTTCGCCGATGCGCCGCGCGACCGCTTCGAGCAGCGCCTCGGAACCGCCCTGCAGGTAGCCAAGCTCTTCTTCGAACAGACTGTGACGCGACAGCGCGACCCGCTTGATGCGCGTGCCGAGCCAGGCCGCCGACAGACTGTTCTCGTGTTCGTAGAACTTATAGTGGAACAGCGGCCGCCACATTACGTCGTAGGCCTGCTTGCCGATCCAGCGCAGAAGCCAGTCGGTCGATGAAAACGCGTCGTACGGCGTCCAGTCGTCGATTCCCCTGGCACGCATCACATGCAGGCCGTAGCGCAGCTTCTGCACCAGCGACAGACCGGGAAACTTCAGCAGCGCAAGCGGATGGCCCCAGTCGTGGAGTCGGCCACGGAAGTAAAATCCCATCTTCGTCCGCGACCAATGCAGGCGGTTCTCCAATCCGAATTCGCGCAGGTACTCGAACGTGGTGAGATCCGGCTTACATATGAAATGGTAGTAACGCTCGATGCGCGTGCCGGCAAAATCGACGAACGCCGACATGCCGCCGATGCGGTCATCGCGCTCGTACACCGTGACGCGCGCACCGCGCTTGGCAAGCTCGTACGCCGCGGCCAGCCCCATAGGGCCGGCGCCCATCACAGCCACTTTCAGGGGCTCGGCGCTCAGATCCATATGAATCGGTGCGCTGCACGACGAACTTCGACTACACCGCTGGGCAGCACGTCTCGCGAATCCAAGTCGAAAACGACGTCGGTTTGATGCCGAAGGTCTGCTCACTGTCGACGCCCTTGAGCTCGTCGCCGGCGGTTCGCGCATTGAGCTGATCCGACGTGAACGGCGGCCGCTCTCTCGCCACCGCATGCGCCCACAGCAGCAGGTCCAAAAGCACGTAAAGGATACGCATGCTCGGCTTGCGCAGGCCCTTGACCGCGCGAATCGCGCGGTTGGTGGCGATAGGGTCGATACGCTCAAGGCCAACCAGGTCGTAGATCCAGGTTGCCAGCCGATTCTCGATGCAGCACAGGATCGCACGACCGTAGTCACGCTCGTACAGTGGCTGGCGCACGCATCGACCGTGGCCGGCAATCGGCGACACCGGCACCCGCTCGACTAAGCGCGCCAGCCAGCCGAAATGCTCAGGGCCGAACCAGCGGTACTCCGGGGTCGTCAAGTTGTTGCGTTTGATTAGATCGGGAAGCTTGCCACCGATCTGCGCGTGCAGAAGCACGACGACACCGGCATCACTGAAGTGCTCTTTGCACGGACCGCGTTGCGCTAGTTCCGCCACAACGGTCTCGATGTCGGGATTCAGTTGGGCGCGCTGTTCAAGGTTGTTGATCTGCTGATCGATGGCCACAATGTGGTCGTCGCCGGACTCGCGCAGCGGCAGGGTGAGATTCTGCGCCACCAGGCCGGCGGCACCGGTGACGATGATCTTCATACCGCCGCCGATCGGTTGCGACTCAGGCGAAAACGTCCGCCGCCGACAGGGCCGGCGCCGCGGCATCTCTGGCCGCGACGATCGGGCTCACACCGTCCAGTTGCCAGTCGATCGCGAGTGCCGGGTCGTTCCATAGCAGTGTGCGGTCGTACTCCGAGATCCAGTACTCGGTCGTCTTGTAGAGAAAGTCCGCGGCGTCACTGCGCACGACGAACGCGTGGCCAAAGCCCGCTGGAATCCACATCTGCCGCTTGTTCTCGGCGCTCAGTTCGACGGCGACCCATCGGCCGAAAAGAGGCGAGGACCGGCGCAGATCGACCGCGACATCGAGAATCGAACCGTTCGCGACCCGCACCAGCTTGCCCTGCGGCTTGACGACCTGGTAATGAATGCCGCGCAGGACGTTACGCACCGAGTGCGAGTGATTGTCCTGCACAAACGTCGCATCCACGCCGGTCGCGTCGCGAAAGGCGCGTGCGTTCCAGCTTTCCATGAAGAACCCGCGTTCGTCGGTGAACACCCGCGGTTCGAGAACCAGGACTTCCGGAAGCTCGGTGGCAATGACCTTCATCGCGGCCGGCAGCTGCCTACATGACCCGCTCATTGAGCAACTGCAGCAGGTACCGGCCATAGCCGTTCTTCTTCAGCGACTCGGCCATGCGTGCGACGTCCTCGGCACTGATCCAGCCGGCGCGAAAAGCGATCTCCTCCGGGCAGGCGATCTTCAGCCCTTGCCGCTGTTCGATCGTCTCGATGAAGACCGCAGCCTGCAGCAGCGACTCGTGCGTGCCGGTGTCGAGCCAGGCCATGCCGCGCCCCATGATCTCGACCTGAAGCGAACCGGCCCTGAGGTAGGTCTCGTTGACGTCGGTGATCTCCAGTTCGCCGCGCGCAGAGGGTTTGATTGAAGCAGCGATATCGAGCACACGGTTGTCATAGAAGTACAGACCCGTGACCGCGTAACTGGAGCGCGGCTGCAGCGGCTTTTCTTCGATACTGACGGCGCGACCGTCGCGATCGAACTCGACCACGCCGTACCGTTCCGGGTCGTTGACGTGGTAGGCGAAGACGGTCGCGCCATCCGCGCGAAAGTTGGCCCGCCGCACTTGTTCGACCAGATCATGCCCGTAGTAGATGTTGTCGCCAAGGATCAGCGCGGCCGGGTCGTGGCCAACGAACTCGCGGCCGATGATGAACGCCTGCGCCAGTCCCTCCGGCGACGGCTGCTCGGCATAGCTCAGGTTGATGCCCCACTGGCGTCCGTCGCCGAGCAGATCCCGGAAACGGGGCGTATCGATCGGGGTCGAGATGATCAGGATGTCGCGGATGCCGGCCAGCATCAGCGTGGTCAACGGGTAGTAGACCATCGGCTTGTCGTAGATCGGCAGCAGTTGCTTGGACACGACCTGGGTGACTGGATAAAGCCGTGTGCCCGAACCGCCGGCCAGGACAATGCCTTTGCGCTTCATTGGCTCACCTGCCCGGCAAGGCGCGCCGAATAGTTGGCTTGCTCCCAGTCGCGGTAGCTGCCGCTGCGCGCGCGACCGATCCAGTCGGGATGATCGAGGTACCACTGCACCGTGCGACGGATGCCTTCCTCGAACCCGCACGCAGGCGTCCAACCCAGCTCCGTTCCGATCTTGCGCGCATCGATCGCATAGCGACGATCGTGGCCCGGGCGATCGGCGACAAAGCGGACCTGCTCTGCGTAACAACCCTTTTGCCTGGGGCGCAGTTCATCCAGGATTACGCACACCGTCTTGACCACGTCGACGTTGCGCTTCTCGCTGTTGCCCCCGATGTTGTACGTCTCGCCGAGCCGTCCGCGCGCCAGAACCTGGCGGATCGCCGCACAGTGGTCCGCGACGTAGAGCCAGTCGCGCACGTTGCGGCCGTCGCCATAGACGGGCAGCGCCTTGCCCTCCAGCGCATTGAGGATCATCAGCGGGATCAGTTTTTCCGGGAACTGGTAGGGACCATAGTTGTTGCTGCAGTTGGTCGTCAGCGTCGGCAGTCCGTAGGTGTGGTGATAGGCTCGCACCAGGTGGTCGGAAGCCGCCTTCGAGGCGGCGTACGGGCTGTTGGGCGCGTACGGTGTGGACTCGTGGAACGCGGGGTCCGAATCGCCGAGCGAGCCATAGACCTCATCGGTGGAAACGTGCAGGAAGCGAAATGCCTTGCGCACCGGATTATCCAGCCCGGTCAGCCACGCGCGCACCGCTTCCAGCAGCTCGAAGGTGCCCGTGATGTTGGTGCGAACGAACTCGCCGGGCCCGTTGATCGAACGATCGACGTGGCTTTCCGCCGCGAAGTGCAACAGTGCGCGCGGTTGGTGCTGGATCAGCAGGGCGGTGACCGCAGCGCGGTCACAGATATCGAGCTGCACGAACCCGAAACGAGGCTCCTCACGCAAGGCCACAAGGTTGTCCAGGTTGCCCGCGTACGTCAGCTTGTCGATGACCAGCAGCGACTCGCTTTCGTGGCTCATCCAGTCGTGTACAAAATTCGCGCCGATGAATCCGGCGCCTCCGGTCACGAAGATCATGTCAGACGAGCAGAGACTTCTCGATTTTGGGGGTCTACGTACCCTGTCGTGCCGAGCTTAACGCACTGCACGATCCCGCGTTACTCAGCGACGCGCGCGTCGCGGGACAGTGCGGACGACCCGCGATTAGCTCTTCAGCCACGCTCTGGCACGCAACTGCCAGTGCCTGGGCATTTGCCGAGCGACGGCGCCCAGGATCGGGGTGCGCCGCACACGGATGGCCAAGCTGAGCATGGTTCGCTTGGCCCGCCGGCCGCGTCCCGTGAAGGTTCGACCTGGGCGAAGTTGTTCGAGCAGTTCCCGTGAAAGCTGTGGTGGATCCAATGGGGCAACGACCTCCGGCAGGTAGTCGATGCCGTAACTGAATTTCGAAGGAGAGACCGCCAACCCTTCTGCGGGGGCGGGTCCGGTGCCAACGAGGAAATGCTCGCGGCGAACACGCTCGAAGAACTGCACCCACTGCGGTGCCGGTCGATTCCATGGGCACAACCAGGTCCACGCTCGTCCGTGCAGCCGCTCCGGAAAGGCGCCGAAGTCTGGCGCGACAATCGGCAGGCGTGCGTTCAGACAGGCACTCAGCGTGTAGCTATAGGTTTCCGGCCATAAGGCGGGGAACCAGGCCAGATCCGGCTTCAGCCATGCGAGCAGTTCCGGAAGATCCTGCTCTTCGTAGGCACCATGAACCGTGAGACGGGCCTTCGGCTGCGTCAGCAAGGTGCGATAGGCAAAGCCCAGCAAGTGAAACTCAAGCGGCACGCCGCGACGAGCCGATTCGACGGCTGCCGCTTCCAGTACATCCGCACCCTTGATCTTGCTCAACGCACCGACAACGGCGATGCGCAGCGGCCGGTCCTCCGTCATCGGTGCCGGCGCAGCAACAGGTTGGTGCGCACTCATATCGATGTGCGGCACCTGCAAGACCCTCGCTGCCGGAAAGTAGCGCTGAATCCGCTTCGCGGTTTCCACGCTGGGGGTAAACACATTGCGCGCGCCCTCGACCAGCGACCGGTAGCCGGCGCGCCAGGTTTCGATCGACACGCGTCCCGGCGGAGGCGAATTGCGCAAGCAATCGGCGCACTGGGCGACGCCCTTCTCGCCACAATAACGATCGGTTTGATTGGTCAGCGAGATTTGCGGGCAGACTGAATAGAAATCGTGCACCGTAAAGTCGTGCGCGACGCCCAACAAATCTGGCAATCCCCAGATACTCGGCGCATGCCCCAGCAAATGATGGTAGTGCACATGGCAGATGTTCAGCGACTTGAGCGCAGTCGCCAGCGCCTCGAGCTCATCGTCCAGCCGGAACGCAAGGCGGAAGCCTTCGCCCGGGCGCAGCCATTCCAGCAGGGTCTCTCCGCCCTCCGTTGGACGCAACAGGAAGATATTTGCGTGCCGTTCCAGCAGTGCGGCCAGCTCGCGCACGTGGCGCTCGGTCCCGCCGCCGCCAAAGTGGCTGACGAACAGCAAGGCGCGCAGACCGCTTTCGCGGATGCGCGCCAGATCGACTGCCAGCCGCGCGGAACGCGCCGGGTCTGCGGCCAGATGATGCTGGACCAATTGCTCGTAGTCCGGATGAAGCCGCCTCAGCGTGTTCTGGGCATCCTCCACGCGATGCGCCCTTTCCGCACCGAAGCTGACGCCGCCCGCATGCAGAACGAACGTATCCAGCGCTTGCACGTGGCGCCAACCCGCCTTGCGCGCACGCATGCAGAAGTCGTTCTCCTCGCCGTACCCGCGACCGAAGCGCTCGACGTCGAACAGGCCAACCGCGTTCAGACAGTCGCGCCGGATAAACATGCAGAAACCCACCGCGGTGGGAATGTCCACCGTCTGCCCCGCGTTCTCGGTGGCGAAGAAACGATCCAGTTCCGCGGTGGTCGTCCCCCCGGGCAGCGGATTATCTACGCAGAATTTCGGATAACTGCAGATCGTCGCGCTGTTGGAGAACGGCGTTACGGTTCCAATGTGCGATTCACGGTAGGCGGCCAGATGCAGTCGGTCGAGCCAGTCGCCGGCCACCTCCGTATCGCTGTTGAGCAGAACCACGTCATGGCGGCGACTCTGCTGCATGCCTCGATTGACGCTCACCACGAAGCCCGCATTGGTCTGGTTTTCGATCAGCTCCACCCGCGCATCCAGGTCACGCAGATCGCGCAGATAGGCGGTGATTTCAGGCTCGGGGCTGGCGTCGTTGATCACTACAACCCGAAACGGCATGGTCGGCGTGCTTCTCAGCACGGATTCCAGACAGGTCTTGGTTTCCTGCAGGCCTTTGTAGACGGGAACGATCACGTCCACACCTTCGGCCACCGGAGGCGGGCTGTGCAATTGCAGATTCCCGGTCGACGCCGTGCGCGGCGTTCCAGGTAACCGTTGCGAAACTGATCCTCGCAGCGTCCCACTGAAGCGCGACGAGACCCTGAACAACAGCGACCGCTCTAAGCGATCGAGCCGCTCCCGCAGGGCATCCCGCTCTCTTGCGACAGCATGGCTCTGTAGACGCTGTTGCTCCACCCGCTTCTTCACGAACTCAACCTCCGCCCGTGAGAGTTGCGCGGCAACGCTTAGTTGTCCGCTCTGCGCGCGGATGTCCTCCTTTTCGACAAGGAGTTGATCGACTTCGTCCTTCATCCGGTGCAGCTCTTCTGATTCCGCAGCCAGCTTCTCTTCGAGTTGCTGCGCGTGCCCTTGCGTTTCGGCCAAGCGCTGCGCATCGATCTGCGCCTGCGCCAGGTGGCGCTCAAAATCGATTTGCGCCTGCGCCAGGTCACGCTGCAGCGACTCGACCTTCGCCTGCCGCGCCGCCAGTTCATCAACGAACAAGGCATAGTCCGCGGACATGGGCCAGCCCATATCGACTTCGACGACGCCGCCGAGCTGACACTGCTCGAGTTGTTCGCGTCCAAGCGGGAGTTCAAAGAAGGGGTCCTCACCGGACAGCAGGATGATCGCGCCTTCGTGTTCAAACCAGGGTAACCGGAAGATCACCTGCTGGTGCGTACCGCTCGCAAGCGTCTCGCTCTTGCCGTCCCAGCTCCATGCAATCTCGCCGGTAATGGAGCAAAGCCGCAACCCGTACAGATGCAGAAAGCCGGGCCGGTCGGCCGGATCGAAACGCAAGCCGACGAGCGGCCGCGCCTGCGCCGGCAGACTGAAACGTAGGAGTTGACGCGCGTCGCCGATGCGCCCGTGCGCAACCACCTTTCTATCCTCGGCGTAACCACTTTCGTCCTTCAGGTACAGCAACGCCGAGAAATGCGGCGCGTCAGGGGCTGGAGATTCGGCGGAAAACTCGCTGCCAGAGGGCGCGACCTCATCCGCCAAAGAGCCGGCCGGCCTCGGGTGTGCGCGGACCACGAACTGATACGTCAGGCCATCGGGCATCGCCAGCAGATACCGCTGCACTGCAGGCGGCAGGTCGTCAAAGCCAACGTTGAATTCCGACTCCGGCAGATCCAGCTTGATCGGCTCGACAAGATCGACGTCCCAACCCTTGTCGCGCAGCATCCGCAGCAGCGAGCGCCGGGTGAAGAAGCGCACATGGGTTCGGTCAAGGAGGCCTTCGATCCGATATCTGAATTCTCCCGACAGCAGTTCGCCGATCAGCCCAATGTAAGCGACGTTCGGGATCGACAGCAGCAGAACGCCATCGTGCGCAAGCAAGTCGCGGCACGCGTCGAGTACCGCGGTTGGCCGGTTGATGTGCTCGAGCACGTCGGCGCAGACGATTGCACCGTAACGTCGTGTCCCGAAAAGAGCAGTCAAACTGACTGTGTTCAGGTCAGCGACTTCGATGCGCCGATAGTGGGGCGCAGCATTGGCTGCCTCCTCTTCACTCAAGGTGACTCCGTCGACCTGACAGCCGCGCTCGCGCGCAAGCCGCTGTCCGAGTGCACCGCCGCCAAGACCGACATCCAGGACTTCAATGCCCGCGGGCACGAGTTTCAGCAGCGTCGAAAGCGACGTCCGTTTCTCGGCGTCGATCTCGCGGGCGTAGAGCGCTTTCGTATCAGCGTCGAATAGATTCATGGATCAGAGCACAATGACCGGCGTGGGCGCGCGATCGCAGAGCTACCCCGGAACGGGTCATCCAGGCCGCAATCCATCGAGCACCCCCTGCCCGGCCCTGTGCGTTCGCGGGAAAACGCGCATTTTACGGGTCCCTCGCTTCGGCTGCATTTCGTGCCGTCGACGCGCTGCCGGGACTTCGTTCGGCATTCGCGGCTGGCTCTGCCCGTCGCCGCGTCGGGGTCAGGAAGGTGCTAAGTTCCGTCGTCTTCAACGGAAGTGCGACGCTCACGTTCGATTGATGCGAATACTGATCACCGGTCGTAACGGCCAAGTCGGCTGGGAGTGCCAGCGCAGTTTGCAGGTTCTGGGTACTCTCATATGCGTCGAACGTGCCGACTGCGACCTCGCGCAGCCCGATGCGCTCCGCGCGGTCATCCGTACCGTCGCGCCTGATCTGATCGTTAACACCGCCGCCTACACCGCGGTCGATCGTGCCGAATCCGAACCCGATCTGGCGCGCGCCGTGAACGCGGAAGCACCGGCGCTGATTGCGGCAGAGGCGCGCCAGCTCGGTGCGGCGTTGATTCATCTGTCGACCGACTACGTGTTCGAGGGAAATCAACCGACACCATATCGCGAGATCGACACACCCAACCCACTGTCGGTGTATGGACAGACGAAATGGCTGGGCGAAAAGGCGATTCTGGAGTCCGGCGCTGCCGCACTGACCCTGCGCACGAGCTGGGTCTATACAGACCGCGGCCACAACTTCGTTCGCACAATAATGCGGCTCGCGCGCGAACGCGAGGAACTGCGTGTCGTCAACGATCAATGGGGCGCACCCACGTGGGCACGTTCGATTGCCGAAGCCATTGCGGGGATCGTCGCGCGTGCCGGCAACGATCGGGAATCGATCGCTTCAGAGTTCCACGAACGCGGCGGCGTCTATCACATGACCGCGGCAGGCCGGACCAACTGGCACCAGTTTGCGGAGCGCATCCTCGCGCAGGTGCCTGATCCAGCGCGCAAGCTCAAAGCGATCGTTCCGATCACTACCGCCGAATACCCGACCGCGGCGCGGCGACCCGCCAATTCGCTTTTGTCCTGCGATCGCCTGGCTCAGGAATGGGACGTCTCTCTGCTCCAATGGGACGAAGCCTTCGATCTTGCCTTTCCCACCAGCTAGCTAGGCGATTGGGCCGTCGCGATCGTAAGTACCGCGCCGTGCTCTGCAAGTCGCTAGCGCTTTTCGAACAGACTGACTTCAGTAGCCGCGAAACTCTGGCGCATCACCAGGGCGTAGTCAGCCTCCAACCGATCCCGCACGTCGTTCCTGCCCGTACGGGTGAACCCCTGCAGATACCAAACGAAGCGACTGTCGCGCAACGCCAGGGTGTGCATTGTCGCCGGAAGCTGCTCAAGCTGATAGGCGATTGCCTGAGGGTACAGACCGGGAGTCATGCGGCCAAAGTGGTAGTAGAAGTACTCGTCCGTCACCACGATGCTCATCTGGTCGAACGGTATCCTGCTGTCGATAATGACCTGAACTGCCTCACGGTACTGAGGGCGATTGGGTTCTCGATAGAAACCGGTGCCAAATAACATCATGATGCCGGCCGCGAGAATCACGAGGCAGCCCACCCCCGCGATGTGGCGCTTCCATGCGTCGGGGACTACTGTGTCTGCCAGCACGGACAGGGCGTGTGCCGTCAGCAGGAACATCGGCGGAAAGCAAATGATCAGGTTGCGGTTGGTGAAGACCGGTGTCGAAACTTGCGATTTGCCATAGGCGGCAGCGATCGGCAGCACGATCCAAAGTACCAACCACACAGTCGCCGGTCCAACTGGAGACAGCGGATTGTTCTCACCCTCAGGTCCCGAACGCCGGCGGAGCAGCGCGACCCGCAAGAGCGCCAGTGCGCAGATGGCGGCAGCCCCCCCTGCAATCACAATCTGACCGTTGAACGCAAAGGCCAAGTAGTTGAGCAAATGGCGCCCAGTCGGTCGTTCGATCCAGAAATCTCTGATCTGCAGGTGCTCCAGAAACGCGGGCAGCCACGGCAAGTAGGCGAAACCGATGACGAGAAAGGCGGAGAGCTTGGGCCAACTCCGCCGGCCGCGAATCGCACCAAGTACCGCGACCACCCAATGCGTGGCCACCACCAGCAGACCGTAGTAGTGTGAGTAGACGAGCCCAATAGCGAGGACGCAGTACAGGAACAATGCAGTCATGCCGGTAGGCGCGGCACGCGTCTTCGGCAGAAAAACCTGTGCAAAGTAATAACTGCTGGCAATGGAAAGCAGCAGCAGCCAGGCATACGATCGAGCTTCCTGGCTGTAGAAGATGCTGGTTGTCGAGATCGCCAGGAGAGCCGCCGCAAGCAGCCCGGTTCGAACTCCGTATAGCAGTCGACCGAGATGAAAGATCGCCAGGACGGCCAGTGATCCGGCGATTACCGAGGGCATGCGGACGGCGGTCGGGGAATCGCCGAAGATCCGCATCACCAC
>Ga0209048_10000301_pt1 | contig 54570 bp, 45 predicted proteins | sample FrelakmetCRP12CR_FD_187146 | JGI IMG/M metagenome (GOLD analysis project Ga0209048, IMG submission 187146) | Freshwater lake sediment microbial communities from the University of Notre Dame, USA, for methane emissions studies - CRP12 CR (SPAdes)... | ecosystem: Environmental > Aquatic >...
GTGTCCCAGGCCGCCTGGGCGACAGAGAAGGCAAAGGCCAAAAAAATGCCGAGGGAAAGGTAAAATACGCGGGAGGAAATGATGGATAGAAATTTTTTTACTCTTGCCATGAAATTAATTCACTTTGATTATTGAATTACGCAATTGCCGATAGTTGATGTGCCGAATATACAGTTATTAATGCAAGCGCTGGTATTATAGGTGCAGTTTGCATTGCAAGTATAAGTGCCGGTGGTATAAGTCGGGCCCAGGGCAGTACAGGGACCGGAGTTGCCATCGCATTGTTCGCCGTTAGCGGCCTGGACAATATTGTCTCCGCAACGTCCGGAACAGCCGGTAGTATCAAATACCCCCGGGGCTTTGCAGGCCAGGTTTCCCGAATAAAATCCTTGGGTGAGGCAGGTCTGCCCGTTAAGATTGGCGGTATCGCATTGCTCTGAGCCGTTGATTATGCCGTCTCCGTAATAAGGGCCTGTGACCAGGTGGGCATGGCAGGTGGTATCGCAGTAATTGCAGGTCGTGCCGTAGCTGGCCACGCATGCCGTATTGGTATTAGCCCCTCCGTTGTCGCATTCTTCAGCCCCATTGATGACGCCGTCTCCGCAGCTGCCCGTGAGGCCTACGCAGCCGCTGGTATTGAACGTGCCTGGAGCACTGCAGCTCAATGTGCCGCCGGAGAAGCCGCGCGTAGCGCAAGACTGCCCGTTCAGCATCCCGGGTTCGCATTGTTCCGGGCCGTTGATTATGCCGTCTCCGAAATAGCCTCCGTTTAAGGTTACCAGCGAACAATTAGTATTACAATAAGAACAGTAAGAGCCGTAGGCGGGCACGCAGGGCGTATTGGTGTTCGCCGCTCCGCTGTCGCATTGCTCTGAACCGGTAATAATGCCATCTCCGCAATTACCGCCAATGACTATGGGACAATTGGTAAATGCCGACATTCCGCTGGTATTGATGACTGTCACTTTGATAGTATATGAACCGGCAGCACCTGCGGATAGTGACCACAATTGTTTCTGATTGGGTAAGCCAGTATTTTGTATGACCGGGCTGGCTGACCATCCGGTCCAGGAGGAACCAGACGGATCTAGTTGCCAGGTCAGGGCGCTGCCCTGGGGGTCGGTGGCGGTAACATATCCGGTGAACGGCCTGCCGGTATTTCCTGACATGGTGCTGCAGGACACGGACGGAGCTGTCGGGGTGCCGTTATTGCCGGTGCCTCCGCTGCCGCCTCCATTGCCCGAATATTGGAAATTTCCTCCAGCCTGCAGTACCCCAGATTCGGTAGTCAGGTAGAGATTATATGATGAGCCATCGGCTGAACTTGAATAAGCATAGGCAAAACTGCCAGCAGGCAAAGTTATGGTTCCGGCGCCCACTGCGCCAGCGAATCTCTTGGTATTTTCGTCCCAGCAGGTTATTGGATTGTAGTTAGCGCCGCCGCAATTTCCCAGCTGGTTGATGGGGTCGACCGGAAGGGTAGTACCCAGGCTAGCGCCAAAGGTTTCCTGCCAGCTCGGCCAGGTGGAAACAGTTTTATTAGGAAGATATGTCCCGGATGATAGTTTCGGGTATAGCCCATTGGCGGTCTTATATGCTTCTACGGCGGTTTTAAGGTCGGCGAGATCGGCGAGCCTCCTGACATCGCGGATAATTTTCGCTTTAGGGGAGAGACAATATTCGCCTTTCGGACAATCGGAGGTTATGAGGCAGAAAGTGCTCAAAGATACGTTGCAGGTTCCGGAAGTCTGCACATTGGAATTGAACTTCCAGTGCTGGAGGATCTGGCCGAATATATCCACGGTGGCGTTTTCCGCCGTCTGGTTATAAGAGATGAGATTTATGTTGGTGAAGAGCGTGGAACCGGATACATTGCCCACGTCCACGTAAACCGTCCGGCCGTCCCGGATGCCTTCATAGCCGTCCACTATTATGGACTGGGGAGAACCATTGAATTGCTGCTCTTTATACCAGCGCAGGGCCGAATAGTGGTTGGTATCGGAAATCACTCTGATGGCTATGGCATCGGGAGAACCGGCCACGGCCTGGTACTGGTAATCGGTTTGATAGTTGATTTGAGAAAACAAAACCGGAGCTACGAATACAATAGCTAGGGTTAAAAAGATGAATAGTTTTTCGTGATGATTGAGCATGGGGATGAGTATGCACAAGTATGATCATATTATAACACATTTATATATAAAAACACAAAAGATATCATAGATAATAAATATAACCCCAGGGGTTGACAATTTTTTAATCATTGGCTATTATATGAGCATATATAACTGCCCGGAACAGGGCTGTTTTTTAAATAGAAAATACCCATTGAGTTAAGGTTTTACGGCCGTAGGGCTTTGCCCTCTGTAAAACGTTAACTCAATACAGTATATTTTTGGAAAATATTAAAAACCTTTTTTGAAAAGGTTTGTAAAGCATATGAATAAAATCGTAGAATACATCAAATCCGCTATCACTGAAATGAAACAGGTGACCTGGCCGACCAGGAAAGAAACCTATAATTACACTTTATTGGTGATCGGCATCAGCCTGGCAATAATGGTCTTTTTGGGCCTTTTAGATTCAGCATTCAACCAAGGCCTCCAATTGATAATCAATCAATAAAACTACCTTAAATTTAAAATCATTACTCTATGGCAAAGCAAACTTTAAATCAGGGCAGACGATGGTATGTGCTGCATACTTATTCCGGATACGAAGAAAATGTCGCCCATAATTTAAAACAGAGGATAGAATCAATGGACGTGGAAGATAAGATCTTCAACATACTCATTCCTACCGAAAAAAAGATCAAGATAAAAAACGGCAAGAGAAAAGTCGTAGAAGAAAAGATATTCCCCGGCTATGTTCTGGTGGAAATGATCGTAAATGACGATTCTTGGTATGTAGTCAGAAACACGCCGAATGTCACCGGTTTCATCGGCACCGGTACCGTGCCGACTCCGATAAGCGATAAGGAAGTCAAAGACTTGCAGAAGAGGATGGGCGTGGAAGAACCGAAGTTCAAAATCGATGTTTCCGTCGGCTCTCCGGTCAAGATCGTTGACGGCCCGTTCAAAAACCTGGAAGGCAAGGTTACCAATATCGATGAAGCCAAGGGCAAGATCAAGGTCCTGGTCTCTATGTTCGGCCGCGAGACCCCGGTAGAATTGGATTTCTTACAGATTAAAAAAATATAAATATAGTTAATTAGGGGTTAGTTGATTAGTGATTAGGTTCGCTATTCAACCGATACGCTTCTACCTAATTACCCAATTAACTAATTACTAATCACTAAAATATGGCTAAAAAGATAACTACTAAAATCAAATTGCAGATTCCTGCCGGCCAAGCCAATCCTGCGCCTCCGGTCGGTCCGGCCTTGGGCCAGCACGGCTTGAATATCGCCGCATTTTGCAAGGAATTCAACGATAAAACCAAAGATAAGATGGGCGAAATTACCCCAGTGGAAATCACTGTTTATGAAGACAGGACTTTCACTTTCATCACCAAGACTCCCCCGGCTGGCGAGCTCATCAAAAAATACGCAAAAATACAGAAGGGTTCGGGCAAACCTCTGACAGAAAAGATCGGCTCCATTACCGAAGCGCAATTGCGCGAAATAGCCCTGATCAAGCTCCCTGATTTGAATACTCTCGATGTGGAAGCCGCTATGCGCACCATTGCCGGCACCGCCAGACAGATGGGAGTGGAGATTCACCCTGGTAAATAACTTTAAATTTGACTATGTTTCACTACGTATATGTATTGAAATCATTAAAAGATAAACAAAATTATACCGGGTATACAAAAAATTTAAAGTTACGATTTGAGCATCATTCTAAAGGTTTGGTAGAATCAACAAAAAACAGAAGGCCACTAAAGCTTATTTATTATGAAGCTTGCTTAAATCAACAGGATGCAACACGCAGAGAAAAATATTTAAAAACCCGGTACGGTAAAAGCTATATTAAAAATAGACTCAAATCGTATTTACCAGGGTAAAAAACTAATTAATTATAATTTTGTGGGAGTTAGCCTAAAAATCTGACACTCGCACCACATTACTATGGCAGAAGAAAAAAAATCTTCCTCCGCTAAAAAAGCTACGGCGGACAAGAAGGCTGCTGTGGAGGAAAAAGCAACAACCGTCGTTACGGAAGTGAAATCCTCCTCCGCTAAAGCTACGGAGGACAAGCCGGAAGCGAAAAAGGTTAAAAAAACCAAATCTAAAAAAGCTTTGAAGGCCAAAAAGAAAACTTATGATTTTGACAAGACCAAGCCGTACGCGATCACCGAAGCCATTGAACTGGCAAAGAAATTTTCCAAAACTAAATTTGACGGTTCGGTTGAAGTCCATTTCCGCCTGGGCATAGATACCAAGAAGGGCGATCAGCAGATAAGATCCGCAGTGAACCTGCCGCACGGCACGGGGAAAACCATAAAGGTGGCCGCGTTCGTATCTCCCGAAAAAGAAAAAGAAGTAAAAGCAGCCGGTGCTGATATCGTCGGCGGGGACGAATTGATTGCCGAAATAAAAAAGACCGAAAAGACCGATTTTGAGGTCGCAGTTGCCGAACCGGCTATGATGAAGAATTTGGGACAAATCGCTAAAATCTTGGGCACGCGCGGCCTGATGCCGTCGCCCAAGAATGAAACCGTTACCCCGAATCCGGCCAAAGCTGTCGCTGAACTCAAGAAGGGCAAGGTCAGTTTCAGAAATGACGACACTGGCAATGTCCATGTCGCCATCGGCAAGGTTTCTTTTGATACCGCCAAGATTGCTGAAAACTTAGCCACCGTGGTGGAATCGATCAGAAAAGCCAAACCGATCTCTTCTAAGGGCCTGTATATCAAAAACGTTTCCCTAAATGCTACTATGGGTCCGGGAATCAAAGTTTCGCTGTAATCCGATAACCTATAATAGAATTTTAAAGCCGCCCTGACGCACGTCGGGGCGGCTTTTGCGTCTATAAATTATTATTATGCCAAGCTTAATGCTTAAATGTTTTTTAAGCATATTTTATAGCAGGTATTGACATTTTTGTTGTCTTGTGTTACTATAAACGGTTCTGTCAAAAATTAAATAAATGACAGATTTTTTTTCCGAATATTTTTTAACACTTTAAGCCGATGAAAATGAACTATCAATTAATAAATTCAAAAACGAATAAAAAATTGCTAATTTTAGCAATATTTATATTTATTTTAAACGCTTTATCGTTTCCTTCCCCTCTGTTAGCTGACGAAATCAGGACAGAAATTATCAGACAAGAAATAACTAACATTAGCCTAGAAGGATTTGATTTAGAGGCGTCAAATTCAATCCCGAATACCAATAATACAGAATCTATACTGATAAATGATGTGGTTTATAATTTACCCGTCAACACTGATAAGCCTGTCAAACAAATAAAAGTCAAATCAGGCGGGTTGAGGTTGATTACGGCCTATAATTCAGATATCGGTCAAACTGACGACGATCCCTGCACTACCGCCAACGGCTTCAATTTATGCAAGCATGCCATTGAAGATAGCGTTGCAGCCAATTTTTTACCCTTTGGGGCTAAAGTAAAAATACCGGATTTATTCGGAGATAAGATATTTATAGTCAGAGACAGAATGAATTCCAGGTTTAAAAACAGGGTTGATGTCTGGATGGTTGAGAAGGGAGATGCCATAAGGTTTGGCGCTCAAGTAGCTAGGATTGAAATCCTTGAGGATTAATTACTCTAAATACCAGTCAAACATAAACCAGACCGCTTTAGGCGGTCTTGTTTTTATAATATTATTTTGGTATATTTAGGTAATCAAAAGGCTTTTTAAAAGCCTTTTAAATAATGGTCGCGTAGCCAAGCGGTAAGGCAGCAGTTTGCAAAACTGCGATCATCGGTTCAAATCCGTTCGCGACCTCAAGGTTTTTTATAGAACTAAAAAAAGTAAAGTCTACTATTTTGTGGACTTAAATCATATATTTTTTTAATACAGTAAATATAGTATTTAAAGAATGACTAAAATTAGTCATTCTTTTTAATTATGTGGATAAGTCCAACTTTTTGTGGATAATTAATTATTTAAGTCTACAAAAATGTAGACTTAAATAATATATAAATTATTTTTTGAGATTTTTTTATTTAATATTACTTAAAAAAATATTTTGTAGCTAATATTGACCAAAGTCGTTTTATATGGTATTATTAAAACAGACATATATGAACCTTCAAAATTTTATAGAAAAGTTTATCTAATTCGGAATTTTAGACAAATTTTTCTGTTTTCTACTGACTCCAACTTTCCGGACCCGACACGGAAAAATAAAACAAAAACAAAAAAACGGTAGGTTACGATATTTTAGGATAATTCCTAAAAAAATATTTATTGTGATTTACCACCTGTTGGTAGAAAGCTACGCTTTAAAGTCGGAGAAAAGCTTCAAACCCTGAGTATTGTAAAAATTTTCTCGCCCTATCTTCGGATGGGACGGAAATTGATTCTTAGGGATGAGGCTCAGACTAGGCCCATAAATTCAATTCTTTACATAAAGAAGGGGCCCATCTGGGCCTCTTTTTTAATTTTTAAAATAGCCTTGCAAAATATCATTAATTACTATAAGATGGTATTGTTTACTAATTAGTTTAAGCATATGGATAAAAAAATACTAGAAAGAATCAAAGGAGATTTGCTGGTCCAAAAGAACAAAATTTTGGAAGATTTGAATCTGGTTTCAGAAAAAAATTCCAGCCATAAAAAAGACGAAATAAGGGCTAAATTCCCTAATTTTGGAGATAAACCCGATGAAAACGCCCAGGAAGTGGATGAATATACTACTAATCTGGCCACAGAGAAAATACTGGAAACCTCGCTTCGCGATGTAGATAATGCCCTGGATAGGGTAGAAAAAGGCACTTACGGCATATGCAAATATTGCGGCAAAGAGATTGATGAAAAGAGGCTCTTGATCCGGCCGGTGGCCAGCGCCTGCGTGGAGTGTAAAAATAAGCTGCAACACGCGGTTTAAATTTATGTCTTTTAATAAAAAAACGATGGCTTTTTATATTATAGCCATCTTTTTTGTTGCTCTGGACAGGCTTCTGAAAACTTTGGCTGTCAATGGTTATTTCAAATTCCCCATAAAAATTATTGATGATTTATTCAAGCTAAGCTTTACTCCTAATTACAACATCGCTTTTTCTTTGCCAATTCGGGGCATTTCTTTGGATATAGCCATAATTTTTTTAATCATATTTTTGCTCTGGTTTTTTGTCCGCTGGTTCAAAAAGGGGGAAACGGTTCGCTCGGCAATTTTATTCTGTGTTATCGTGGGCGCAGCCAGCAACTTGCTTGATCGGCTGAGATTCGGCTACGTGGTTGATTATCTTGATTTGAGATATTTTACGGTATTCAATCTGGCGGACTGTATGATAGTGGGCGGAGGAATAGGAATAATATGGTTACTGACAATTAAAAAAGAGCCTAGCAAGTAGGCTCTTTTTTAAGTTGCAAAATATTTTAGTGGGTTCTGGCAGAAGATTGTTCTATGTTAGCAAGCTCTCTGGCAACGGCATATATCAGGGCATCATCATGTCCTTCCTCTTGTAATTTTTTTAATTCCGGATATTCAGCAGGCAGACTATCTGTTTGGGACACTGCATGAGACAGATGATAAAAAAGGTCTTTATAGGTTCCATATTCATTTTTTAAAGACATAAGGGTTTCCGTGATTTCGTGTTTAGGATCGCTTATGATTTTCCCAATACTATCTTTACCTTTAAGCTTGCCTGCCCTGGCGAGCAAACCTTGGCTGTCTTCTTCCAATTTTGGTTCAGGACTCACGATTTTTTCCTTTTGGCTTGGCCTTAATCCTAACATAATTTAAAATTTAATAATTAATAACCCTTGTTTTACCCTCCTTATTGTTAATAGTAATATATTTGGTTTTTTTCGGCAATGTTTTTTTTATCCGGTCAGCCCATTCTATTATTGTTACCGTGTCCAGCCTATGGAAATAATCTTGGGCTCCGATTGATGATATGTCGGTATCTATCTTTAGGCGGTAAGCGTCTATATGGACCAGGTTTTTGATTTTGGAATCAGCGATTTTTACGGGGTAAATTTTCATCAAAACAAATGTCGGGCTGGTGATATTTTTTTTGATTTTTAAGGCTTTAGCCAATGCTTTGGTCAGGGTAGTTTTGCCCGCGCCCAATTCGCCGATGAGCCCGATTATTTCCCCGCCCTTTAAGTTTTTGGCTATTTTTCGGGCGAACGCATAGGTATCTTTTTCGGAATTGGAGATGTATTTCATGGTTTTATATTAGCTTTTATTCATTTTTTTAGCAAACAAAAAATCAGTCTGCCGACTGACTTTTATGTGTGGGCGCACAAGGCCCCTCACCGGAGCAGAAGCCCCACGACTAACACCAGGGTTCTCGTTCCGTGTGCTACAAATAAAAACATCCCGCCTTTTCAGCAGGACATTTTCATTTGTGGGCGCACAAGGACTCGAACCCTGGACATCTTCGGTGTAAACGAAGCGCTCTACCAGCTGAGCTATGCGCCCGGATCAACAGTTAACAATTAACCTTTAACAATTAACTATTTTAAAATGATAATTTAACCTCGTTAACGGTTAATTGTTGCTTGTTAATTGTTGTTAAGTGGGCAAGAGAGGACTTGAACCTCCATGGGTTGCCCCACAGCCACCTCAAGGCTGCGTGTATACCAGTTTCACCACTTGCCCAAAACGGCGCATACGCGCCGTTAAGATATTATTGGGTTATTGTCACTTCCTTGAGTTTTTTCTTGTACCCTTTCTTCAAGAAATAGAGTTTGGCTTTCTTCACCAACGCTTGTTTTTTGACCTCAATCTTAGTGATGGTCGGAAGATTTAGCGGGAAGATTTTTTCCACTCCCACGCCGTCAGAAACTTTTCTGACAGTGATAGTGCTGCCTTTTTCTTTGCCATGCTTTCTGGCGATAATCATGCCTTCAAAGTATTGGATCCTTTCTTTTTCCTCTCCTTTGGAATTCAACTCTTTGATTTTCTGATGGACGCGGACGGTCATGCCCGGCTTGTACTCAGAAACTGCATTTTTTTCATCTTTTTTCTTGTCAGTCATATTGATAGTATAATATTGATAAAATATAAAAATAGAACTTGCAGTTCTATTAAATGGTATTTTCCGTGCCTTGTCTAATATTATGATAAAGCCTTGGTTTTGTCAACCCCGTTAGAAATAATCGCTACAACCTTGGCAAATACTGCGTAATTTAAGCACTGAATCTGAAGCTTACTTTAAATATAAACTATAGAATCAAAGATTTCTAACGGGGTCAAGAGGAAATAAAAACGCCTCCCTGGCGCTGGAAAAGCGTTTTTATTGTGCTTAATTATTGTTTTGTCTTAGATACCTTTGTCCGCCCATGAAGTTCTTAAATTTTTCCCAGGCTCCCTGTAAACCTCCGTTATTATGCGGTATTGAGCTGGCCCCTCCTCCTTGCGTATTGTCGGTTGACGTAGCGTTTTCAAAATTCTGAGAGCGTAGATGCCGTGGTTTTTGAGGGGCCTCATAATTGTTCGGATCGGAAGTGGTGGCATCTGGTTGATTGCCAGAAACATTGTCCGGAGTTTGGGTGGCGTTCTGCCAGGATGTATTATCGGTTGTAGTGGCGCTTATATATCCGTTAATATTTCCGCGATGTCCGCGTTGGTTGTTATAATTTTTTCTGCCTCGGTTATCGTGTCGGTTAAAAATATCCGCAGGCGGGGTAGAGCTGGGGGTAGAACTCGCCGGGGCGATTATTTCCGGCAGACTGGAGCTGGCGTTTTCGCTACCATCCGGGCCTTGTTCAACGGTCTGTTCAACGGGCAGGGATTTTTCTATATTCATTTTTTGTCTATAGATGGTTTTATCAGCCTCGGTTCTTATGTTCTCTATGCGCTGTCTTTTTTCCGTCAGGCTGCTTAGTTGTCGTGCAAGCGAGTCGGCTTCCGGGGCATTCCCGGATTGATGGGCTTCTTTTATCTTATCCCCCAGTGTCTGGGTCTGGTTATTTAGGGTTTGTTGCTGGGCATTGAATGTTTGGGTTAAAATAGTTTGCTGGGCATCAAATTCTACATCTGCCGTTTTAGCTAATGCTTCCATGTTTTTGCCCTGGTTTTTCTGTTCGTCTATGATTTTAGACGCATCAGCCATATGTTCTTCCAGGCGGGAAACGGCTATGTTCAAATTTTTAGGATCAGAATCTTTTTTGGTTATGATATTTTTTATTTCATCAACTCTTGTGGCAGCCAGGCTGACATCAAGCTTCGCTTTCGCCTCCGGAGTTATGGCCAGAGTGGAACGGATATTTTCAGAGAGTATTTTTACCGGATAAAGAGCTTCTCCCGGCAAACTGCTTTGGGCAGCCAGAGTTATGCCGCCGCCGCTTAGGATCACCATGAGGGCGATAATAAAAGCAGGCATAAAACGGCCGGATAATTTTAATGCGCGGAAAGAAAATAACGGAGCAGATGCCTGTTTTATGAAATTCTGTCTTATGACCGGAAGTCCTACCGGGTTCAGCTTCATATAATGCGCGAGGTCCAACCTTAAAGAAGCCAGGAAATTTTTGTTTACTTCTTTTTTTCTCAAAGCCCGTAAATATTTAATTGTTTTCATCTGTCTAAACATCTATTTTTTTTCTTAACATTTTTAATCCCCGGTGTATCATCACGCTTACGTGGTTAGGGGTTTTGCCCGTGACTTCGCATATTTCTCCGACATCGAGCTCGTCTATATACCGTAATATTATGATTTGCCGGTAATCGTCTTCCAGATCCTCCAGATATTTCTCTATTAAAATTCCGCTGATTATCCTTTCCGCTTCTTTTTCTTGCGGCGGGTCGTAAGCTGTCTCTATTTCCCGGACACTATCCAAGGGCAGGGGTATCCTGGCCTTGCTCCGATAATGGTCAATGATCAGGTTGTTGGCAATTTTGTAGAAAAAAGATTTGTAGTTTTCTATGTTCTTGCCGTCGGCTGCTACGTTCTTCCAGGCCTTGAAAAACGTATCCTGGGCCAGGTTTTCAGCCAGATACCGGTCGCTTACTCTGAAAAAAATATGCCTTAAGATGGCGGGAGCGTATTTATCGTAAGCTTTGAGGAATTTTTTTTCTATTTCCATCATATATATAGACGCACGGATAGCGATAATATTACAAAATATTTATTAATATAAGTCCAATTTAAACAGTGGAAACATTATAGCACCCCCCCAGGTGGCGCGCCATAGCCCCTTGACCCCGTTAGAAATCTTTGATTCTATCGTTTATATTTAAAGCAAACTTCAGATTCAGCGCTTAAATTACGCAGTATTTGCCAAGGTTGTAGCGATTATTTCTAACGGGGTTGACAGAGGCTTTTTGATATGTTAATATACCCCCATAGGGTATAAGAATATTTAAAATTTAAGAAGTAATATTTAAGATTTTATATGGCTCAAGAGAAAAAAATCAACAAAAAAAAGAATAGTGAAGACCTGATCATTGATCGTATTTCCAGGATAGAGGGGCAATTGGGGGGAATCAGGAGGATGGTGGCAGAAAAAAAAGAATGTCTCAGTATCATCACCCAGATTACGGCTATCAGGGAGGCGGTGAATATGCTCGGCGTGGAGCTGTTAAAAAATGACATCTGCCATACCAAGAGAAAAATAGATGAGGCTTATTTAAAAACTATTTTTAAAATCAAATAATTAATTAAAATTTAATAAATAAAAGATAAGATGATTATCTTTACTAATAAATATAAACAATATGAGTAAAGCTTTAGAACTAACAGACAAAAATTTTGACGCAGAGGTCCTCAAATCAGGCATCCCAGTGTTAGTGGATTTTTGGGCCCCTTGGTGCGGTCCTTGCCGGATGATGGCTCCCATACTGGATGAAATTTCGGAAGAGCTGGCGGGCAAGATAAAAATTGCCAAATTGGACGTGGAAAATCCGGATCACCAGGGGCTAGCTGCCAAATACAATATCCAGAGCATCCCCAATATGAAACTTTTCAAGGGCGGGCAAGCGATCAAGGATTTCGTCGGATTGAGACAGAAGGATGTTTTTAAATCGGAATTGGAGGCAGAAATAAAATAAAGTTCGGTAAGATGAAACTTATCAGACTACTATGCGCATAGGCGCTTATGATCTGGCAGCCAAGCGCGTGGCGCAGGCGATGAAGAATCGGGGGAGAGGATAAAAATTTAATTTTATAACGGCCTTGACCCCGTTAGAAACAGCGATTTTATAACGGGGTTGACGGCCGTTTTTTGTTTTGCTATGCTATACCCATACCCCAGGTGGGGGTATAATAACCATTAACAGTTAACCCCTAACAATTAACTATTATTTTAAGAATATGGACAGCAAAAAAGCACTATTAAACTTCAAGAAGACGCGGTCGCTTCTTGATAAAATCATCAAAATGACCGAGGATCATGAGTACTGCATCAATATCATGCAGCAGAACCTGGCGGCTATCGGGCTCCTTAAATCTGCCCATCAGATGCTTATGGAAAATCATCTGAATAGCTGTTTTAAGAATGCCATGGCGTCAAAAAATGAAAAGATAAAACAGAATATGATAAATGAGATTTTGACGGTGAGTAAGTTAAGTAATAAATAATTTTTTCTGTCATCGCGAGGCCGAAGGCCGTGGCGATCTTTAATAGTTTGTATAATAGACAGCCTATTAAAGATTGCTTCGTCGCTCCGCTCCTCGCAATGACAACGATACTATGACTCAATCAAAAAATAATTTGTTACTCGGGATTTCTCTGGGCGTGGCCATTATTTCTTTAGCCGGCTTCCTTATAATGACCGCGGCGTATTTCCAGAAAAACCAGGAATTAGCAAAGGCTTTAAGCGGGCAGGCGAACCAAAAAAACAATGCAAATAACAGCCAGTCCAATAACCAGCCGGCATCCGCAAATGTCCAAGCGAAAGTGAATAGCAATGATTGGATCAGAGGCGATAAAAATGCGCCGATAACCTTAATTGAATTTTCAGATTTCCAATGTCCCTATTGCGCGGCATTCCATAAAACTATGCAGGAGATCATCCAAAAAAATACTAATGTCCGCTGGGTGTTTAAAGATTTTCCATTACCATCCCATCCTTATGGGAGGAAAGCGGCCTTGGCGGCGGAAGCTGCAGGCGAGCAGGGGAAATTCTGGGAGTATGCGGATGCACTATATGCCAACCAAGATAAATTTTCTGATGAATATTTCGGGGAGCTTGCCAAAGAATTAGGCTTAGACACGGCTAAATTCAATCAGAGCTTAACTTTAGAAAAGTATGCTAAGAAAGTAGACGGAAACCAGGCGGAGGGAGCGGCCGCAGGAGTAAACGCGACACCGACTAGTTTCATAAATGGTCAGAAGATAGAAGGCGCTTATCCTTATCAGGATGTGCAGGATATTATAAACAGCTTAAAAAAATAATATATGCAAAAAATACAAGTCCCCATCAAGGGCATGCATTGCAAGTCGTGCGAAATGCTGGTGGAAGATAATCTGAAGGAAATCAAAGGCGTGAAAAAAGCCGAAGTCAGCCACAAAAAACATAACGCCATCGTTTTCTACGAGGGCGAGAAGCCGGATATGGGAAAAATTGATAAGGCAGTGCGCGAGGCCGGGTACGAAATCGGGGCGGAAGGGCAAAAAGGTTTTTTTTCTAAAAATATAAATGACTATAAAGATTTAGGCATCGCATTTGTTTTTTTGGTGATTGGCTATTTTCTTTTACGATATTTCGGATTGACCAACATTAAAGTCGGATCAACTTCCAATCCTTCCGGCTTGCCGATTGTCTTGTTGGTCGGTATTACGGCAGGCTTTTCTTCTTGTATGGCTTTGGCAGGAGGATTGGTTTTGGGCGTGGCCGCCAAACACGCCAGCGCTCATCCGGAAGCGACAAGTACGGAAAAATTCCGCCCCCATTTATTTTTTAATTCAGGAAGATTGCTAAGCTATATCATCCTTGGCGGCGCGTTGGGGCTGCTAGGCTCGGCTTTTGAAATCTCCAGCCTGGGGACCGGCGTCCTGACCATTATAGTCGGATTAGTGATGATAGTTTTGGGAGTACAGCTTATCGGCATATTCCCGGGGCTCAAAAGCTTAAATTTTACTTTGCCCAAGGGCATAGCGAAATTTTTCGGCGTTAAAAATAATCCGACAGAATATAACCACAAGAGCGCTATGGTGCTGGGAGCCCTGACCTTCTTTCTGCCGTGCGGCTTTACGCAAGCGATGCAGGTTTACGCTTTGAGCACTGGAAATTTTTGGAGCGGCGCGGCTATCATGGGCGTATTCGCTTTGGGCACGGCACCCGGGCTTTTAAGCATCGGGGGGTTGGCTTCTTTTGTAAAAGGTATTTTTGCCAAAAGATTTTTCAAATTTGCGGGCGTGTCTCTGATAGCTATGGCTCTATTCAATATCAATAACGGGATGAACTTGGCCGGCTGGACCATAGATTGGAGCGACGGCCAATCTGCCAACACAATTGTTTCAACCGATCCTAATGTAACTATGAGCAATGGAGTACAGGTGGTAAAAATGGAAGAGAACGAATTCGGATACCAGCCGAATAAATTTACCATCGTCAAAGGAATCCCGGTACGCTGGGTGATTGACGCCAAAGAGCCGTATTCCTGCGCTTCCAGCCTGGTGATGTCTAAAATGGGGATAAGCAAACATCTGACTGCCGGCGAAAATATCATTGAATTCACCCCGACCGAAACCGGCAAGCTGGCCTTCTCCTGTTCTATGGGAATGTATACGGGTGCATTTGATGTAACAAATTAAATTTATGGAAAAAGCAAATTTTAAAATAACCGGCATGACTTGCGCGAGTTGCGCCTTAAATAATGAAAAACGGCTCTTAAAAACGCCGGGTATTTTAAGCGCGAACGTTAATTTCGCAACCAAAAAGGCATTGATTACATATGATGAAAAAATCTTGGAGGAAGAAACAGTAAAAAAAATTATAAGAGACAATGGCTATGACGTGGAAGAAAAGACGCCGGAGGGACAACATAATATGAATATGCACCACGGAATGGAAAACGGCGGGCATGAACATAATGAAGATATTGAAAAAGCTAAACGCGCTTTTTGGGGCGCAGCCATATTGAGCCTGCCCTTGCTTTTGGAAATGTTTTATAAGGTGCGTTCAGGCGCAATGATTTTCGGGATTGATTTAGTGATGTATATACATTTAATTCTGGCGACAATCGTAGTTTTTTATTTCGGCTGGCGTTTCCACAGAACCGCGTTTAAACAAGCCATGCACTTAAGCTCCAATATGGATACGCTTGTCTCTATGGGCACATTAGTGGCATATTTTTACAGCCTTTGGCTGGTGGCGGAAAAATTAATATGGAATATTGAGCAGGAAGGTTATCTGGAAACCGCGGCGATAATTATCTCTTTGATTTTGTTGGGCAAGTATTTTGAAGCTAAATCGACCGGCCAGGCGAGCGAGGCTATGAGGAAGCTTATGGAACTGGGCAGTAAAAAAGCGCGCGTGATTATGGATGGGCGGGAAAGAGAAATAGATGTGGACGAGGTCCGCATCGGCGATATTCTATCGGTAAAACCTAGCGAAAAAATTCCTTTAGACGGCGAAGTGATAGAGGGCGAATCAAGCGTGGACGAATCAATGCTCACGGGCGAATCAATGCCCGTGGAAAAGATAATCGGCGCCAAAGTTTTCGGCGCGACTATCAATCAAAATGGCGTTTTAAAAATAAGAGTGCTCCAAACCGGCGAAGGCACGGTGCTTGCGCAGATCATCAAGACCGTGGAAGAAGCGCAAGGGTCCAAGGCGCCGATCCAAAAACTGGCTGACAAGATTTCCGGAATTTTTGTACCGACGATCATCACTTTGGCCATTCTGACTTTTTTGGGATGGTTGTTGGCGACCGGTATTTTTTCGAGGAGCCTGGTGAACGCCATCGCGGTTTTGGTCATTGCTTGTCCTTGCGCGCTGGGCCTGGCCACGCCGACGGCGATCATGGTCGGCACGGGCAAGGGCGCGAAAAACGGGATACTGTTCAAGAACGGTGAAAGTTTTGAAAGAGCCAAGAATATCACCATGGTTCTTTTTGACAAGACCGGGACCCTGACCAAGGGCAAGCCCAAGGTTATGAAAGTGGTGGCTAATGATTTTGAAGAAATGAAAGTGGTGAAAGTGGCGGGTTCTTTATCAAAAAATTCCGAGCACCCTCTGTCTAAAGCCGTATTTGGATATGCTCAATCCGCCCAAGGCGGACCAGCCTCGGGCTGGGAAGCTATTGATTTTGATAATTTTAAAGAAATTGAAGGCAAGGGCATTATGGCTCATTGCCCGACGCATAAAATTGAGATCAGCATGGGCAATAAAAAATTAATGGCTGATAGCGGTATTGATACCCGGTGGGCAGACGAGATTATAAATAATGAAAGCCTGGGAGCCGGCACCTGGCTATTCGTGGCGCATGACAAAAAAATAATCGGCGCGATTTTAGTAGCAGACGAGATCAGGGAAGAAACAAAATCAGTCATTGCTAAAATAAAAGCATTGGGTTTGAAGGTAGGATTGATAACGGGTGACAATAAAAAAACCGCCGAGGCCGTGGCTCGCCAAATCGGCATTGAAAAGACCTTGGCCGAAGTCTTGCCTTCGGGGAAGTCAGACGAGATAAAAAGGCTACAAAGTGCGGGTGAAAAAGTCATCTTTGTGGGCGACGGCATTAATGACGCGCCGAGCTTGGTGCAAGCGGATTTGGGCATCGCCGTAGGTTCAGCCACTGACATTGCCAAAGAAGCCGGACAGATCATCTTGATGCAGAACAACCTGGGAAAAGTTTTAGAAGCGATCAAGATATCCAAACAGACATTCAGCGCTATCAGGCAGAATCTATTCTGGGCGTTCTTCTATAATATTATCGCCGTGCCTTTGGCTATCGCCGGGGTGCTAAATCCGATCATCGCCGCCGGAGCTATGGGCGCGAGTTCGGTGTCAGTGGTGATGAACAGCCTCCGGATTTATAAGAAGTAAAAATTAAAAATGCCGGTTGAATGCCAGCATTTTTTTATTTTTCTAAAACCTATCAGAGGATGATTTGAGGTTCTTTTGAGATGTGAAATCTAAGTGATATAATAAATTTTGTTTAATATTAGCTATAATTTATTACACAAACAAACGGTTGACAAATACCGTTTTTTCTGGTAAGGTTGTATAGATAATATAATAAAAATATGTATTCAGTCATACTTTGCGGCGGATCAGGCACCAGGCTCTGGCCGCTTTCCAGGAAAAATTTTCCTAAACAATTTTTAAAGCTCTATAGCGAATATTCTCTATTACAGGAGACTTTTTTGCGCATGCGCGAAATTATGCCGGCGCAAAACATATATTTCGTGACCAATGAGGGCAACCTGTTTAATGTTTTCAACCAGGTAAAAGAGCTAGAAAAAAACTTTTCTAAAGATCAAATATTAGTAGAACCAGCCAGTCTCAATACCGCTCCGGCTATCGCTTATGCGGTAAAATATATCGCCGAGAATACCGAGGCCGGGCTGGATTCTCCCATTTTGGTCGTGCCGTCGGACCATTACATAAAAGATAAAGAGGCATACTTAAAACTGGTCACCATGGCCATGGCCGCAGTAGGCAACCACATCGGCACCATAGGCATTACGCCGGACAAGCCGGAAACCGGATTTGGATATATTAAAAAGGGACAATATGACCCCGCTGGTTTTTATGAGGTTTTAGAATTCAAGGAAAAACCGGACCTGGAAACGGCGTTGAAGTATGTGGAGTCGGGGCAATACGTCTGGAATTCGGGAATGTATCTTTTTAACGCGAGAACTTTCGCAAGCGAGTTGAAAATACACGCTCCGGAAATCCATTCCCTCCTGGCTCAAGAGCTCAAGATTTTTCTGGAAAAATTCAAGACCTTGCCTTCCATATCCATTGATTTCGCCGTGTCGGAAAAATCCAAGAATGTAGTGGTGTTTGAAGGAGAATTCGGCTGGAGCGATGTCGGCTCTTTTGACAGCCTGACGGAAATAGCGCAAGACAGCGGAAGCGGGCACTCCAGACACGTGGGCATAGATTCAAAAAATGTTTTCGTCCACAGCACCAGCAAGCGCCTGGTCACAACTGTGGGCGTTGAAGATCTGATAGTGATTGAAAATAATGACAGCATCTTGATCCAGAAGAGAGGCCACAGCGAAGACGTGCGCAAAGTCGTCAACCACCTCAAGGAAGAAAACTATAAAGAGCTTGATGACCACCTGATAGTTTACAGGCCCTGGGGAAAATACGAAGTTCTGATAGACCATTTGATGCATAAAGTTAAAAAAATAACCGTTTACCCGGAAGCTAAGCTCTCGCTCCAGGCTCATTTTCATCGCGCTGAACACTGGATAGTGGTCAAAGGGGTGGCGAAGATAGTGCACGGAGACGAGGAAATATTTTTAAGAGAGAATGAAAGCACGTTCATCCCGGGCTTGACCAAACATCGCCTGGAAAATCCCGGCAAGACCGATCTGGAGCTCATAGAAGTGCAGACCGGAAATTATCTGGAGGAAGATGATATCATAAGATACGAAGACGTATATAACCGGCTGGAAGTAAAAAAATAAATTTGTAAAAAAAGAGGGGCCTCATTATGAGAGCCCCTTTTATTTGTGAAATGAAAGGTTCTTGCTTAGCCAGACAGCTCGAGTTATCGAGTATCTTACTTGGGGATTGCCAAGGACTCTCGGCGTTACGCCTCGATTAATCCTTTGTCTGTTCGGGCCAGACGTATAGCATATCCTTATAGTCCAGAACGGCAACGCGCACGAGCGTTAGCGCCATCCTGCTTTGGCTGGTACTGGTCTCGTCTTACCGATTTTGTCGGCAATACGAGTATCGTCTTCGGAACCCCCGTAGTTATTACTTTCGTAATCATTCCCGGGGAACCCAGACTACGCCACTAGGCGCCAATATTTTTTTCAAGAACCTTCATTGATGATATTTTACGCCTGATGATTTTAAAGGTCAAGAGGCGAAAAGTGGATATACTGTTTATAATATATGGATAAGTAGCTGATTTTTAGAAAAATTTTATAATTTTTTTAACTTTTCTTCATATCGTTTTTGCTAAGATTGAGGCGTAATTGTTAATAAGTAATTAAAATAAAATTATGCTCAAAAAATCATTAATCCTTATCGTTGCTTTGGCAGTAATTATTTCCCCGTTTTCCTTCAATCCGAGGGGTAATAACATTTTGCAGGCGCAAACCACTGTTTCTGTCCTTAATATTACTACGAACACCACCTGGAATCTGGCCGGAAGCCCATATGTAATTACCAGTCAATTTGTAAGAATTTTCCCCGGGTTTACTTTAACCATTGATCCGGGCGTGATAGTAAAAATGTCAGGTGCCGGTTTTACAGTGCAAGGCCAGTTAATCGCCAGCGGCACAGAAGCCGATCCAATAATTTTTACGTCTAATAATGATAACGCCAGAGGAGGTGATACTAACCCTTATTATGACTCTCCACCCCAGGCCGGAGACTGGCAAGCTATCAATGTTTGGTCCGGAGGATATTTAAATCTGGACCATGTCATTATAAATTATGGCGGCGGATCGCCGATAATGGTAAATAATAATTTGTTCCATTCCAATTCCGCGCTTGCCGACGGCAATGTTCCGGTAATTTCTGCAAACTACTCTACGGCCAGGATTAACGATTCAGAAATAAGCTATAATGGCAGCGGCTTGAATTTTTATAATACTGATTTCCAGATGCACAACTCCAAAATATTCGCTAATGCCGGTGTGACTCTGGCTAACTGGTCCGATGACCCGAATGCCCCGATATATGTTGACGCTACCAATAATTGGTGGGGATCCGACACAGGTCCTTATAATACGGACACAAACCCCACTGGCACAGGTGGAGAAATCCAGGGATATGTTTTATTTGATCCGTGGATAGGAAAACCCGAAGTCAAAACGCCAGTAATTATTGTGCCGGGGATAATGGGGAGTTGGAATGTGTATGGAAGATGGGAACTTGATCCGATATTACATACCTATGACGACTTATGGGTCGCATTACAACAGGCTGGATATGAAAGAGATAAGACATTGTTTGCGTTTCCATATCAATGGCGACTATCCAATAGTTATACAGCTCAATTGTTAAAGCAAAAAATAGATGAGGTAAAGAAAATTTGTAATTGTAATAAAGTTGATATTGTTGCCCATAGCATGGGCGGACTGGTTACTAGGGCTTATGTAGAAAGTAATGACTACCAGAATGATATTAATAAGTTAATTTTTATAGCTACGCCACATAGAGGAGCGACAAACGCATATTTAATGTGGGAGGGTGGAGAATTTGGATTGGATTATCAAAGTTTTATTCTCCAAAGACTTTTAACTGTAGAAGCTGACTTTAATGGCTATGGTTCACTCTATCAATATATTCATGGACTTCCTATGCAATCAGTTCAAGAATTGTTGCCAACTTATGATTATTTAAGAGATAAAGAAACAAATGTTTTAAGAAATTATCCAAATAATTATCCTCAAAATACATTTCTTGAACAATTAAACAATCCGACCGAATTTAGCAAATTAAGCAAAGTAAATATTACTAATATTATTGGTGATACAAATAATAATAATACAGTAAATAATTTAAGAGTGGTTTATGATAATTTCTATGACAATGAGTGGAAATATGGTTATCCTGAACATTTTGCTATGCCATATACTGACCATGGCCTGGAATATAGCGGGGGTGATATTGCTGTCCCATTAAGAAGTAATAGTAATCTTGGAGTTGGCGATGAAGTTATAATAAATAATACTGACCACACAAATATAGTTGGCGACGCCCAAACAAATATCATTAAAGATTTAACCGGAATTGAACCTACGCAGGAGATACATAATAATATTATCAAAAAAATGTTAATGATTAGGATTTTTTCTCCAGCCAATTTTGTTATAGTTTCCCCCAGTGGCAAGAAATTAGGTAAGGATTTCGTCTCAAGCACCGCAACCAACGAAATAGACGGCGCATTTTACTCCGGCTTTGACAATGGCCCGGAATTCGCCACCATCCCCAACCCGGAAGAAGGTGAATATAAAATAGAACTGCAAGGCACTGGCAATGGCGAATATAAATTATCAACCAGCTATATAGATGATAATCAGGATGTTGATAAGGATGCTACCGGTACTATTCAAACCGGAGAGAAACAAGATTTTATGGTTAATTATCACGCGCCGACGGATGGCGGTACCGCGAGCCCAATTAGCGACTTAGAGTCTACTGATATCCTTCCGCCGGTAATCATTATCAATAACCCCATCGCCAGCAGCACATTTTTCCACAGCCAAAATATGAATATTGATTACCAGGTTACTGATGATTTTTCCGGAGTAGCTACGACCACCGTTTATCTGGACAATAAAATTATTTCTACCTCAATCATTGATTTATTTTATATAAGCCTCGGAGAACATACCATAAAGATAGAAGCGCAGGACAAAGCGGGTAATATGGCAAGCCAGGAAGTAAAATTCACCATTGTAACCGACATAGATAACACTATTAAAGACGTAGCAAGAGCATATAATCTCGGCTGGATCAGCAAGGAAAAGGTGGAAGAAAAAACCAGCAAAATTTTGTCAGACATAAAAGACCGTTTACAAAAGATAACAGATCGGGTTACAGAACTGCAAGCCAAAATTGACCAAATCAACGCTAGCAGCACTCTTAGCGATGCAAAAAAGGATAAAAAGATAAATCAGTTGAATAAGAGAATTGATCACAAATTACTAATGCAAGACCAATTCATTCAAAAAACCTTCAATGACCTTATTGATCTTGTAAACAAGTATTTTAAGCAGAAGAAGATAAATCAAGCCGGGTATGATATAATTGTTAATGATATTAATTATTTAATAAATAATCTGTAAATTTATGAAAAAATACTTATTAGTTTGTGTTACTTTTATATTATCAATATTCTCTACCCCCGTAGCTGGAAAAATTTATGAATCATTAATTGGGAGAAAAATAACTGGTTCATTTTTAAGCATTAGACATCCTGAATATTTTGAAGGATTCTTTATGTCACTAGTATTTTTTAGTACGTTGTTCATTATAATTTTCGGATCAGATAAAAAATATAAATCCTTGGGTTTATTCATGTTTATTATTGTTTTATTCCAAATTGGGCAATGGGAAAGTATTATAATAGATATTGGGATGGCTGTTATTGCGTGGTTACTTGCCCAAATAGTCTTGCTTGTCCGTAAAAAAACTTCTTAAAAAATTTCACAAACAAAAAAATCCCAAATGGGATTTTTTTTGTTGCTTGTTTTATATATAAATTTTATTGCATTAATTCGCTTATCACTACCAGCCGGTGCTTCATAGAGAAAAGAGGCGTGCAGGTGTATAGGGTCAGGGTCGGATTATGCGTGGGGCTGAGTATGCCTGCATCATCCGGGTCAACAATTTTTACTTCCTTCACCTTATATACATATTTTTTGTTGTTCCAGGTCGTGGACATCTCATCCCCCACTTTGACTTTGTCTAAAAGGTAAAAAGTGGTGTTGTTGGGCGGGAGATATTTCCAGCGGTGTCCGGCGATTACGGTATTGCCGCCTTTGTTCGGAGTGGAGCCGGACGGATCCATCCACACGCCTTCATTCAAGCCTGTTCTGGGATTTTTGTTTGTGGAAATATGCGCGTCCACTCCTATTGTCGCTATGACCAGCCGGTTATCCCTTTTAACGGTGTCAACGGCTTGCTTTACAGAAGCAGTCTTTGGCGATACTGAAGGGACGGCTTTATTCGCGGTGCCGGCCGCGTTCGCTATATCGATAATATTACTTCCAATTTTTTCAGTATTGGCTGGAACGGCCACGGCTTCATCTGGAGCCGGTTCTACGCTGTTTTTCATAAATATATCATAAACGGCCAGCGGCTCAAACGGAGCCAGAAGGATATAACCGATCATAAATACGGCTAAGACTTCAAGCGTCAAAACGACAGGCTTGGTCCTTCTCCTTCTTTCCCTTTCTCTATAGCGATTTAAGAAATTAATATCTTTCATATATTGTGAGTAATTGTAAGGGGACATTTATTACACATTTACCAAGCTTGTTTTTCTCTTTAAGTATATCGCTGAACCGATCAATAATATTACTATGGATGCTAAGTCTCCGAATTCACCCAAATCAAAACCGGTATTCTGAAGTTTTATGCCCAGGACCTTGCCTGCTGATTTGACAGTAACGTCTACGGTGCTTATCACCGGATCCCCGGATTGGGAAGTCACTTCAACTTTATTAGTATAAATTCCCGAGTTGATGCCGTCCAAAGCATTGACATGATATTGGTATGTTCTAGATTCGCCAGCTTGCATAGTGCCGACATCCCAAGTTCTGGTCTTCTGTCCGGTATCCGGGAATACGAATCCGTCGGGCAAAGTATCTACAGCCTTCACGTCATCAGTTAGAGCACCCGTGGTATTGGTGATAGTGAAAGAATATTGTATCATCTTTTCGCCCGGAACGACAACGCTCTTCTCAGCCGTTTTTTTTACAGTGAGGCTTCCTATCTTTATGCCCAAAACTTCTGGTTTAGGGAATATAAGAATGATTCCACCGCCTCCGCCACCTCCACCGCCTCCGCAGTTGTTGGTGCAGACTTGAATAGTGCCTGGTAAATAATTGATAAAATTATTGTTGGCTGAAGTCAGACCGCTGGTCAGTACGATGCTGGCAGCCGGAGCAGCTATTTGCTGCCAACCTGAAACCATAGCTTCAGTTAAACTATATGTTCCGGGAAGTAAATTATTGAATTGATAATTGCCGGAATTATCGGTAGTGGTTGTGGCAACCAACGTGGAAGTGCCGGTGTATAAAGATATAAACCAGCCTGCCAATGGAGTTCGGTCGCCAGCGGTGTTGACATTGCCATCCGCATCCTGATATTTAAATCCTGAAATGCTACCGTTTCTATAATTATAAAAATTTATTGTGGAAGAATTCCCAGAAACAACCGTAGTGGTCGCGGAGCCGTTGGCCGGACTAAGATAATGCCAGCCGTTCTGCAAGGTTTCGGTAATAGCATAATTTCCGGTGGCTATATCGGCAAGAGTGACACAGCCGTTCTCGGTGGTAGTAGCAGTGCTGAATCCGACGATAGGCTCTGTACTTGTTGAGATCCTGGCTATTGAAAATTGCCAGCCTGCCACAGCCGTGCGATCACCCGTGGTTTCAATATTAGCATCGCCGTCTTCGTATTTGCAAATAGTTAATGATGTAGTTCCCGAAGGAGGCGTGGTTTCAATCTGGCAAACCGATGAACAGCCGTCGCCATTTACAATGTTGCCGTCATCGCATTGTTCGTTGCCGTTTAAGACTCCGTCTCCGCATTTCGGACCGGTCACAGTGACATTGGTGCATTCAGTTGAACAATATGAGCAATTTCCTCCGTACTGCGGAACGCAAACCTGTCCATTGGACTGGCCGGCATCGCATTGTTCGGAAGCCTGATTAACCTGGCTGTCTCCGCAGTAGGGAACATCCACCAGGGTACAAGTTGCCGAACAAGTCTGATGCGCTCCGACTCCGTCCTGGCCGTCGCATTGTTCGTCGCCATTCTTTATGCCATCTCCGCAATAAGGAAGGTTGACGAGAGTGCATTGATTGCAAGTTTGATGCGCCCCGACACCCAAGTTGCCGTCGCATTGTTCGCCCGGATCAATCTGCCCGTTGCCGCAATAAGTTTGTAAAATACAATCATTCCATTGGCAGGTCTGGGCGTTGCATACGTGCGAACCGTTAAAACCCCCAATCGTACAGTTTTCCACGGCTTGTCCTTCGCATTGTTCGGAAGTCTGGTTAACCTGGCCGTCTCCGCAATAAGGCTGGTTTACGATGGTGCAATCCAGCGAACAGACCTGATGAGCTCCGATGCCATCATAGCCATCGCAAGCTTCGCTGCCATTCTTCACGCCGTCTCCGCATTTCGGGCCGGTCACAGTAACAGTCTGGCAGGTGTTTGAACAATAAGAACAGGTCTGGCCGTAAGCGGCAGTACAAACAACACCGTTAGCCAAACCGGCATCGCATTGTTCGGAAGCCTGGTTGACGGTTCCGTCGCCGCAGACTACTGGAGCATTGACGGTAGTGTTTTCACTGGCTGAACCTTTTTCCGTACAGCCTACATAAATTTTTACAGTGTTGGTTCCGGTGCCGGTTAATACTCCTTTGGCATTGTAGGTGATGGTGGCGCTACCGTGTTTTTTCACTGAGACTATATTCCAGGTGACAGTTTTTTTGCTTGAGCTTACCTGAGATGGATTTATATTGGCCGAACCGGAAACGTAATCCAGCTGGGCCGGCAAAAAGTCAACAACCTTCACATCCTGGTCGGATGATCCGCTGTTGGAAACGATAATAGTGTAAGTCGTTTCTCCATTCACCAGGATCGGGTCTACGCTGTCGGTTTTGGTTACCGTAAGCGTGTTAGGATCTTCACAAGCTGACGCTATATTGGCAGCGATCAATTGAGAAGAAGGGGAATTGAAAACAAATAACAAAGCGATTAAAAGTATGAGTTTTTTGCTTTGGAAGATCGGGTTCCGCATATTATTGAATTTAAAATAATAGTTTAAAAATTTATATGATTCATTGAGAATGAATAAATCTTTGCATCTTTACATAATAATAATAATTTGTCAAGTGGATAGTTAGTCATAACCTGACTTTATATTATAAAAAATACCTAACTTTAAACAAAAATCCGCCCACTCATGTAACTGAGCGGGCGGACTGGTTATAGCTTATTTGTCTCTTGTTATCTCTTGGCTCCGCTATAAGCAATAGCGCGCACAATATCCCAATCATTAGCTAATAACGGGCTTCTTCCGAAGATATAACGGAAAGATTTAATAGCTGATTTTTCACTATCGGTATTTCTGGCGGCCGGTCTTAAGCCGTAGGCAATAACGTTGATTACGGCATTGTCATTAGCGTTGCTCAAAATCGGCGTGCGCAGGTAAACGGTCTTAAACCATTTAACACTCGCGTCTTCTATGATCTGGTTTCTGTCCGTGGTCCAGCGGCCATTGGCGATCTTGATAATATCTTCCCAGTTGGCCAGGCTTTGCGGCAGGTGCCCGAAAGCTTTGCGGTAAGAACTTAATACCCCGGCTCTTTCTCCGGCGCCCAGTTTTAAGGTGCTCTCCGTACCGGTTTGGATGAAATAAGCGATGGAATTCTTGTCGGTAGCGGCAAGCGTGCTGGTGCCGGCTATTATCTTGTTATAAAGATTAGTCTGGCTGTTGTTCATCTGGACGGTGCCGCGGAAGTTATAGATGATTTCCGCTTCGGTCTGGATGTAGCTGTCGGTGCTTGAAGCATCGCTGTTAATAATCTTGATACCCAAGACTTTTCCGTTGCCGTTAGTTGTGGTTGTCGTCACGGGTGTAGCGGGTACTACATAGCCGCCGCCACCGCCTCCTCCACCACCTCCGCCTCCTCCACCACCTCCGCCTCCTCCACCGCCTCCATTATTGCCGGAAGCGATTTGGGTATCATTTATAGTAGCAATGGTTATTTGATTGCCGATAGTTTCAGGTGAACCATGCGATACCGGGCGGAAGTAATAAGTAGTGCCGGCAGATAGACCGGTTACGGTTACCGAGTGTGAGGTTACCAGATTCGCGTCTTCAATAGTAGAATAGGTATAGCCATAATTCGGAGCCCCGGCTTCAGTGGACGATGCGTCAGAAATTGAAACGGTTCCGTATACCACCCTGCTGGTAGCCGGGTGGCTGGTGGTCCAGGTAATGACAGCGGTATGAACATCAAAGCTGGGGTTCTGTTCGGTTGATATTTCTAATACGGTTATAATGACCGTGCGAGATAATTGGATGGCTTTGTTTCCTGCGGCGTCAGATACATCATAATGAATATGATAAGTGCCGACCGGAGTGGAAGAGCTTATGGCATCACCGCTGACCACGATAGATGATGTAGCCATTTGGCCGTCAATATTATCAGTAGCAGTCGCGCCCGGGTCAGTGAAGTTGGCGCCGAAGGCTACATTCAAGGTTGAGTTGCCGATAAGGGTGATGACCGGCGGAGTCATATCCACTACGTTTACAGTGCGGGTAACTAAGCTGGCAGCATTGCCGGCTTTGTCAGTCGCATTGTAATAAACAGGGTAAGAACCCAGATGGGCAGTGTTTACATCAGAGCTGTTTACTGTAACTTTGACGCTTGAATCTAAGGCATCGAAAACGGTGGCGCCCTGGTCTACATAAGTGCTGTCCACGCCGACACTAATTGTTGAACTGCCGTTTAAAGTGATGACTGGAGCGGTCGTATCAACAATGAAACTGGCAGGAACTACGGCATAATTTCCCAGTTCATCGGTGGCTTTTACCTGGAAGAAGTGAGCGCCCTCGCTAAGTCCGGAATAACTCTGGGTGCTGGTTGATTCACAAACTGAATAGCCGGTACCGTCAAGCTGGCAGGTTAATACAGCTATAGGATCGTCGGTTAAGAATCCGAAAGCGGCGCTATTAACCTTTATAAAGCCGTCTGAGTTTGCCGGATTAGAAGTAATTAACAAACCGGGCGCTTGAGTATCCACTACCAAGCTTACAGAAGCTGGGTCGCTTACGTTTCCTGCCGAGTCTGTCGCCTGTACGGTTATAGTATGCGAGCCGTCGGTTAATGAAGGGGTTATGAACGGCGAGCTGCAGCTGGCAAATGCTCCGTCGTCAACCTTGCATTGAGCCGTATTGGGCGTAGCGTCTACTACGTTGAACCCTACTAGAGGCATTGTGTTGGCAGTCGGACTGGCCGGAGTATTTATATGGACAACCGGTTTGATGGTGTCAACTGTGAAGGCTGCTGTGTCAGTAGCGGTATTATGGGCCGCATCTTCGGTCTTGACGGTGAAGACATGAGAGCCTTCGCCTAAGCCGATAAGTCCGACCGGCGATACGCAGGAAGCGAAATCCGAGCTATCCAATCTGCATTTTACAGATATGGCATCGCTGCCGGCTAAGAATACGATGGTAGTGCTAGATATATTGATGTAGCTTCCCGGCTTTGTTGTGATGGAAATCGCGGCAGCGGTCTTATCAACTGTGAAGGTTGCGGTTATATTTTCGCCGATATTGCTTCCTTCGTCTGTGGCGCGTACGGAAACGGTGTAATCGCCATCAGATAAAACCGGAGCGAACGGAGACGAACAATCATTATAAGCGCCGTCATTTACCTTGCATTGGGTGGTTACGTGCGTTGCGTCTGTGACCGTGAACACGATGGAAGGCGCGTTGGTCGGGCTAACCGGAGTGGTAACATTTACAATCGGATTGATGGTATCTTTGACTGTTACGGTGAAAGTGGTCGGATCGGCTGCGTTTTTGTTTGCGTCAATCGCATTGCAGGTTACGGTCGTAGTGCCCAAGGGGAACACGGAACCGGAAGCCGGCAAGCAAGAGGCGGTTGAAGTAGCGTCATAATTATCAGTTACGGCCGGCGAAATGTAAGTTACGTTTGCGCCGTCATGAGAGGTGGCTTCGGCGGTTACTTTGTCATGGGCGGCGATGACCGGTTTGGTAGTATCAACGATATGGACGGTTCTGGTCACCTGGTCAGCGTGATTGCCGTTGGAATCAGCCACGTTATAAGTAACGATGTAGTCACCCACTTTATTAGCATCTACCGGGTTAACGGTGATTATATGAGTTGTTATGTCGCCATCGTAATTATCTGAAGAGGTAGCGCCCGCATCGGTATATGTATTATGGACTTCCAGGGTAACGACCGGAGCGCCCAAGAGAGTGATGACCGGCTTAACAGTGTCAACTATAGTCAAATTGGCTCCGACATAGATAAGAGTATAATTTCCTGAAAGGTTTAAGCTGCCTTGCTTAATGGCATGGCCACCGACCGTTTCGCCGGCATCGCGAGTCAAGGCGCCGCTGAAAGTATCAGTGCCCACCAAAACATCGTTCTTATAGGTTAGGATCGGATCAGCATCGCCGTAATTTTTTGTCTTGGCATCTGCCGTGACAGTTACTGAACGTTTAGTGATTACCAATCCGGCCGGAACAAAGTTCAGGGTGTAATTATCCGAAAGGGTCAAAGTACCTTGTGCGATAGGATAAGTTCCGATATTTTCACCCGCAGCGCGAGTCAAAGCGCCGCTGAAAGTATCGGTGCCCACCAAAACGTTGTTCTTGTAGGTTAGTATCGGATCAACATCGCCATAAATTTTAGTCTGGGCATCAGCAGTCACGGTTATGGCCTTTTTGGTGATTGACAGATTATTTCCGACAAAGGTCAGTGTATAATTACCGTTCAAAGCCAAGGTGCCCTGGGTGATGGCATAAGTGCCGATATTTTCACCCGCAGCGCGAGTCATGGCGCCGGTGAAAGCATCTCCGCTAACCAAAGTACTTGAGGAAATCGCGTAAGTTAACGCCGGATCAGCATCCCCATAAATTTTGGTCTGGATATTTGCAGTAGCGGTTATGGCTCTTGTGGTGATCGTCAGATTGGCTGGAACGAAATTGATTGTGTAATTACTGCCGGCTGATAAACTGCCTTGATTGATCGCATAAGCGCCGACATTTTCACCCGCAACGCGAGTCGTGGTTCCGGTAAAAGAATTACCTGCAATCAAAGCTGGCAGGAATGTATAGGTAAATGCCGGGTCAGAATTGCCATAAATTTTAGTTTTGGCGTCTGCGGTAACAGTAACAGAAGCTGGGATGATTGCTAACGTGCCAGTGGCGCTACCGGAATAATTTGTGTTATTAATCGTACCGACCACTGTATAATTTCCAGCGGCAGTCGGAGCTGTGGTTGTGCCATTATAAGTAATGTTAACAGTCAGGCCTGCTGGCGTAGTAGAAGCTGTTACTGGCTTCGGTGCACCATTGTAGGTTTGATTGAGATTGTTGAGAATAACGGACGCGATAGCCTTGCTGATGATGAGCGTGCCGGTGGCGGATCCGGAATAATTCGGATTATTAACAGTGGCTAAGACAGCATAACTGCCGGCGTTAGTCGGGGTCGTGGTTGAACTATTGTAAGTTAAGACAACGGTCAAACCGGCTGGGGTGGTGGTAGCTATGACAGGCTTTGGCGATCCGTCATATACATTATTCAAATTACTCAAAGTCACTGTGGCAATCGCCTTTGAAACATTAAATGTCTGATCCACGTTGGGTGCAGGGCTATAAACGCCATTACCCGCCTGGGAAGCTCGGACAGTAGTAGTACCGACACCAGTAATGGTTATGATGTTTCCGGTTGAGGTGGCCGGACCGGATACGATACTGAATGATACCGGCAAGCCTGAACTGGAAGTGGCATTCACCGCAAACGGCGCATCGCCATAGATCTTGTTGCTCAAAGCGCCGAAGCTGATGGTTTGACTCCCTGTATTTACATGAACGGAGAATGTTACGGGTGTAGCCAAATTACCGCTGGAATCAGCGGCAGTGCAGGTGACCGTAGTCGTGCCTATCGGGAACAGCGAGCCGGAATATGGAAGGCATGCGGCAGCTAAGCCGGTATCCAAATTGTCGGTAACGTTGGGCGCGGTATATGTCACGGTTACTCCCGCGGATGAAGTCGCGTTAGCAGTAACGGTAGAGGTTGCGGCAATTACTGGCGCAACTGTATCGCCAGCGGCCGGAACGCCGGGCATCATATGTAGGGCCTGCGACATGGTTTTCACCGGAACGCTGTGGTTTTTTAAATAGTCCGCAATATTCTGCACCATGGTCGGTGTCGTGCCGTAGATATTTGCCGGAACATTGTCAATCTGGTGAAACACCAAAATTATCCAAGTCTTGCTGGAGGTTGCGGTATCTATGGCAGACTCGATATCCGCCAAGGAGGTGGCAGGCGCCACCGTTCCGTCTGTGTCTACACCGCCCCGCTCAACCACCACGACTTTCAGTGCGTAGCGGTCAGTAGCCTTGTCATTAAACCCGCTACTAACAGTGCGTGCGCCGATAAAGCCGGCTTTGATCATTTCCTGTTGTACCGTAGAATTATAAAGACCGTAGGGGTAAGCTAAGCTATCTACCGGTTTAAAAGGAGAGGTAAGCAAATCATGGCGTGAACCGTCGACTTCGCTTTGCAACTGATTGAGGGCCAGAGTGGTCAGATCAAGGTGGGTTCTGGTGTGTGCGCCGATATCGTGGCCGCTGGCCGCCATATTTTGGATTTCTGCCATAGTCATATAGCCATCAGCCGAATCCCCGATATAAGAACTTATGATATTCTGGGTGCTTGGTAAATTTGCGGCATTCAAAATCGGTATGGCGTTGTCATAAATAGATTGCCAACCATCGTCAAACGTAAGACTTACCATGCCGGCACCAAAAGCGTTGGGATTATTGCTCGCCTTAAATAGCGAGTAGTCGTCCACCGTTAGAGTCCCTACGCTGCTTAGCAGGTGGACCACAGTAACAGACGAAACGCCCATCGGTACCGTAAACCCGCCTTGGATTGTTTGCCAGGTTGCGCTAGACGCAGGCGTTCCGATTAACTCATAGGAATAATTGCCGCCGCCCTGGTTGAACTGAACCAGCACATTGGTTACGACGTTGGAAATATATTGATCGCTGAATTGGTAATAAGCTCCGGGTGTTACTGCTACCTCGTTAAACCACCATTTGGCATCGCCATCGGTATAACTCGTTATCTGAATCTGCGCCGCTTTCGTACTCCCGCCGCCAGAACCGGTAACCGGATAATTAAAAGTTGCATTATTTGTGCCGTAAGAGTCCGCCTGCCAACCGATCGGATTGCCCGAAACATCTGCGTTTTCAAATGAAGGGTTTGATATTAGGTTAGCGCCGGCGGTTATGGTTAGATTAGCACCCACGTAAGTCAGGGTATAATTACTGCCTGCTGAAACTGTGCCCTTCTGAATGGCATAAGTTCCGACGTTTTCTCCAGCCACTCTGGTTAACGCGCCAGAAAATGTGTCAGTACCGATGAGCGAACCGCTGGTGACCTGGTAAGTCAAGGCCGGGTCAGCGGCACCATATATCTTAGATTGAGCATCGGCGGTAATGGTAATCGGGCGAGCAGTGATAGTGACAGTATTAGTGCCGGTGCTTGAAGCATAGCTTGCGTCTCCGGCAAAACTGGCGCTAACGGCTGTCGGATGACTGCCAACATTAAGGCCTACTAAGCTGACACCAGTAAGAGTGGCCAGTCCGCCAGAGGTGGTGGTAGCAGAGCCCACGGAAATTCCATTTAAAGTAAAACTGACGCTTTTTCCGCTCACGCCGACGAATGAACTATTTCTTAAAGTGGCGGATAGATTCGCAGTGTTTCCATATATACCGGTTACAGAGCTAACCGTCATGTTGGTGCTTGCCGGTGCGGTATAAGTGACTGTGACTTGAATGGAATCAACATTCGCTGTCCTGGGACTGGAGGTGCTGGTGTTATCTACGATGAGAGATACTCCGAAATTTGAAGCATTTATCTCTGCCGGAGTCCAAGTCGTACCCCATAAATCTGCTGTTGAACCGTAGTTTGCGGTTCCTTCGAACGAAGTAGGCCAGTGTGTCGATGTCGCTCCATTATTACCGATCGTACTGCTAGCCTTGATCAGCTGGACAGTATTATCTTGAATATAAGCAGTTCCGCCAGTTCCAGTCGTATAGCGTGTTATAGCCACCTGGATACCACTAATGGTTGCATCCGATGGAATAGCGAAACCGAAATTAGACGCATTAAGAGCTTGTGAAAAAGCTGTCCCCGTGCCTGAAACAGTAGCATAATTAAAATCGTTATTACCAGTTATCCTGGTAGGATTTGTCCAGGCAGTGCCGGCGCCGCCTCCGTTTGCGCCCGTTCCTGCGTATTTTGAACTCGTTGCCGCCAACGCCATTGACGGGCTGATAATTAACGCGCCGACCATCGCGATTAATCCTCCTTTAACTAAGATTGATGTAATGTGATTTTTTTTCATATTTTTGTAAAAATTATTAATATGATTTTAAATTTTATAAGTTAGTATATTAAAATAAATAATCTTTATTTTTTACACGCCGGGGAATTAACAGCCGGCAATCCATTATATTTTATAAAAAAATCTCTAAGCAAATCTTGATTCTGTTCGGAAGTTCCCCGATAGTCGGATATCCCGAAACCCTGTGCTAATTTTTTACGATCCGGGAAAGAATAGTCATAGCTATTTCTAACGAGATAACTGACGATAGATCCTCCATAAGTAGCGGACAGCGAAACAAAACGTATCTTGCAATCAATAGTAGGTATAACTTGTCGGACGGGTATGTTGCCGGCTATTACCGCTGGAGCTGAGGTCGTCTTTTCTACGGGAGCAGATTCAGGGAGCACCGCCCTAACTGGGGTCGCCTTTTCCACCAGAACCGGGATTGCCGGTGTTAAGGATGATTGTCTCGGTATTTCCAAGGCTCTGGCCGGAACATACGGACGCGAGGCATAAGCAACTAATTTATATATACCCTCTCCAGCTAATCTTATCGTTGAATGTTTGTCTGTAAGGCTCATCTGTATTATAGCCAACGCTCCTGCCAGAATAACCACAGAAACGACCATGGAAGTCGCGATGCCTAAAAAATTCATTGCCGGTAGAAAATATCTTTTATATTTATCACTAAAAGCAGTCGGCGTGTAAATCTTATAAAATAAAATAACGATAATATGGATAATGACGGATAAACCGATAGAAGGGGTAAAGGGCATAGTTTTAAGTTGGCTTTATGTTTACGCGTTCCGGCTTGAACCACACCAGGTTGCGTTTATTTAAAATGATCTCTATAAAAAAAGTTTCCAGAAAAAGCCAGGCATTGATAAAAACCAGAAGAGTATAGGGGAACGGGGCGAGCAAAAGCGACGGGCGTTTTATTTTCCAAGCGGCCCAGACAGCATAAAAAACAGTTACCGTAAATGAAGCGAATATGAGCCAGCCGCCAATCCATAAATTCAGCACCGGAACCAGAAAAATCAGAACAGAGAACACCAGCCCCTCTACGTAAATCAGCGAAAGTTCCATCGCCCGGATCGGATTGTTGATGATTCTGTAATGCTTCTTGAGATTTTGCCAGCCGCCATTATACCACCGGCGCATCTGGTTGATATAATTTTTCAAAGTAGCCGGATCCTGAGTATAAGAAATCGCCTCGCGATTATAAACAATCTTGAAATTTTGGCCATGCATCTTATAGGTGAAATCCAGATCTTCGGTGATGGTGTCATGGTCAAAAGTAATATGCTTGCGGAAGGTTTCAGTGCAGAAAGCGCTGGCCGCGCCCGGCATCACAAAAATATAATTCAAATGATCCTGGGCTACTTTATGTAAGTCTTGCCCGACAACGTAATAAAAAGCCCGGCACAGAGTCAGCCAGTTGTACGGCAGGCTTTTCACGTAACCGGCCACCGCAAAAACATTGGGGTCTTGAAAGTTTTTTTCAATTTCTTCCGCGAATTTTATATCAAGCAAGGTGTCGGCATCGGTGGTAACCATCACATCCCCGGTCACGAATTGCAAGCCGAATTCCTGGGCGCTGCTTTTGTTGCCGGTGTTTTTCGGAGTGCGCTTGACTATGACTCTGTCTGCATAGCGCGCCAGAATCTCGGGTGTTCTATCCGTAGATGAATCGTCGATAAAAATCAACTCGTCGAATTTACGCGTCTGGTTAAGACACGATAAAATAGAGGCTTCAATTGACTTTTCTTCGTTGTAACACGGAACCATTAAAGAAATTTTCATATAGATCCGTAAATACTGTTAATATGATGCAATAACATCATCAATTGTGTATTAAAAACTTTGATAGATAATCTTAAGCAAAAATAAAAATTTTGTCAAGGGCCCAGGTAGGGTTATCTGCCAAAACGGGTATATTAAAAAAATACCCCGTTTTACGGGGTATTTTTGTTTAACCTGACTTTATGTTCTATTATAGTTTATGGCAATATTGACTTGAATGCGGCTAATGACGCACTATCAGAATTAACCAGCCAATTGCCATCAGACCCATTCTGATTAAACCATACCCAGCCGGCTATACTGGGGTATTTCTTGATTCCTGTACCCATATCTTTTATCCACTGGGCTTTTTGCGCGCCAGCTACCGCTGCGGTGGAAAGGATATATACCGGCTTATTATGAGAAGAAAGCTGGTTCATAAGCGATGCTGGCAACACCTGATCCCAGGTTTGACCGCCAAAATTAAATCCATCTACTGCAACATAATCCACATAAGCATCGCCGGGATAGTAAACGCTGATGGCATTAGCCGTTGTATCAGGGACTGAATCATTATTCACATCCCAGGCGAATTTAACATTTTGGATTCCAGTAAAAGCATCATGGATGCGCTTCCAGGCATTAATCACTTTAGCCGGCGTGTTGTTCCCGACCGTTCCATCCCATGGATCCCAGTTGCCATTCATTTCATGAAGGGGCGCCAGGATGACCGAACCGCCATAATTTTTAGCTGCCGCAGCAAATTGGCTTATATAAGCATCAGAATTGCCGGCATTAATACTATCAAGCGTGGTACCATATTGTTCCCAAAAAAGAACCAGAGTCTTTCCTCCCGGCTTTAAGTTAGCCGCGATAGACGTCGGAAAATCATCTGTCCAAGCAACAAAATAGGCCTGCATATTAACCGGTTTGCCTACCAAGGTTTCAAAATTAGCTAAATCCCCAGCGTTATCACCCGCGTATGCGCCCCATTGGATGGCGGCCGTTGTCGGGATTGTTGCCGGCGTAGATGTCGGAGTCGGGTTTATTGCCGGAGGCGTGGAAGTATTAATCGGCGCGGTACTTATTGAAGTCGTGCCAGTTCCCGAACCTGTTGATGAACTTCCGCCGGACGAAGAGCTTCCTCCGGAAGAAGACCCGGAGCCTGAATTGACTGTGGAACCAGACGAACCTCCGCTTGAACCTGCGAATGTGCCAGAGCCCGAAGATGAGTTGGTTACAGGGGTTATGCTTGGGCTTGAGGCTGATCCGGAATTTGTAGACGTGCTAGGATTTGAGGTTGAACCTGAGATAAGGTTGTTTGCACTGGTTATTGATCCCGACGAAGAGCCGGTTGTATCGTTAGTAGTGACAGCGGCAGATATAAATGTTAAATATTTTTCCACAGACCAGCCGTCGGCTCCGGAATTAAAATCAACCTGCCACCAGGTATTGCCGTTGGCGGTTTTCGGTCCGGCCAAAATAGTTCCGGCGGCGCCTTTCTTTTGATAGCCGGAAATGGGTGAATATGCAGAAGCCAGCTTTCTCACTGTCAAAGTTTGCGCTGTAACGGAAATTTTATCGCCGACATTGAATTTATAAATTTTTACTCCCAAAACATCAGTTTTAACCAGGTTCAAATATTGGTCTGCAGACCATCCAGCAATCCCATTGTCATATTTGATCTGCCACCAAGTGTATCCGCCGGCTATTTTCGGACCCGCCGTTACCGTTCCTTTGGCATTTATATTTTGGGTACCGACTGCCCTGGAATGAAGCGAAGCGGATTTCCTGACCCGTAAATATTGCATCGTGACATAAACTTTGTCGCCGATCTTGAATTTATAGGCAGATGTCGCTAGAGCTGAGGCGGCGTCGGAAAAAACACCTTGGAACACAAAACTTAAGGCAAAAACGCTCATAACAAGAGCGGATATAAACTTCTTTTCCCCTTTTTTGTTTTGTAGCATATAATTGCTTATATTGGTTATGAATAATTATAACACCATAGCTTAGCAAACCTCCACAAAACGTGCAAGGCGATCTAAGCTTGGTATAAATTAAGGCAAATATTGTTTGTTCTATGATATATAAGACGATTGAGGGGGTAAAAAATTACCTTTATTTAAATTGCTATATTGTTGGCAAATTGACTTTTTTTACATTTTAGTTTATAGTTTTTTTAGCGTATTTGGTCCCATTTTAGAGGACTATTTATTTTGCCGCTATCGTCTAACGGTTAGGACACCAGGTTTTCATCCTGGTAACCGGGGTTCGATTCCCCGTAGCGGTACACTCCAGTGAGACCGAGAAGCATGCTAAAATTACATAAAATTTTTTATGAAAATTTCATCACCCTTCGAGGACTCGAACCGCACCCTTCCAGAGTTACCGAGAGGGGTTCGATTATTAGAAGTGGCACTTACGTAGAGCTTATTTGAAAAAATGAAGTCCTTTGTTTTATGTAAGATAAAATTTGTAGTTTGCCACTAAGATATTCTAATGTAAAATAAGCAACATATGTATAAAGAACACGATTATTATCAAATCTCTCTCAAGGTTATTATAAAAAATAATCATGGAGAAATATTGTGTCTAGGTGGAGTTCCGGCCGGTAGCTACGAAGGATTTTTTGACTTGCCGGGCGGTAGGATAGATAAAAATGAATTTAGAACACCGCTTGCAGATATCATAAAAAGGGAAATCAAAGAAGAGGTGGGTGATATAAAATATCAGCTCAAGGAATCGCCGGTTGCAGTGGGTAGACACCTGCTTTTAGCTTCAATTTCAAAATTGCCGAACGATGTCCATGTTTTATATTTATTTTTTGAAGCAACCCATATAGACGGCGAAATAAAAATCAGTGACGAACACACGCATTTTGAATGGTTGGATATTAACGCGAACAACTCTCCTAAATATTTTAAATCAGCCAACCTCGAGGGCGTTAATATGTATTTAGAGAATAATAAAAAATTTATTGATTAGTAAATAAATACTTCAAAAAAAAGAATTTTCCAAGTTTTATGACATGCGATACCAACAGAAACGACATTTAAACATGTGTCGTTTTTGTTTGATCTTAAAAATAAAATATATTTTTCCACTCAAATTTTACCCATTCGCAGGATAATTTAAAAAATATATCACAACTGGAAAAGATAGCAGGCGAGCGGTCTTAGCGGGAATTTTTACTAAAAAAGAGGGAGCAGCGTTTACTCCCTCTTTGGCTTTTCGTAAGCCGGTACGATTTTTAGGTCTGTTTGACGACCTTAAACCAGCGGCGTTTTCCAACCTTTACATCTACACCAGCGGTGCCAAGCTGAATCATTCTCCCCCAGTCCTGCTGCCTCTCGCCATCGAACCTAACACTACCTTGCCGAAAAAGACGCCTGATATCGCTGTTCGTCAACCCGTAACTTGACAGACAAGCCTTAACGATTGCGAAAGCATCGATGGGATCGACCTTCAGTCTGACTTCCGGGATATCATCCGGAATTTTTTTAAAGCTGAAAGCCTTTTTGAACCAAGTGCTTTCTTCCTGGGCGACTTCCTTGCCGTGGTATCTGGCGACGATCTCTTCGGCCAATAAGAGTTTCCATAACAATGGATTACTCTTCACGCCTTCAGCTGACTCTGATACTAACGCTTCAGGTACATCGGTGTAGACTGCGAGATACTGGCTGATTAGCTGATACGGAATGCTCATAATACGACCGAACTTGTCGCGCGGACAGTGGTCGAGCCCGATGTAATTTCCCAAGCTTTTGCTCTGTTTTTCCTTGCCGTCGATTCCAGGCGTGATTTTGGTCGTGATAATGACCTGCTGGACCTGGCCGCGAATGGATTGGTAATGCCGGCCCAGCATCTCATTAAAAAGTTGGTCGGAACCGATGATTGTCAGGTCCGATTCGAGGGCCACGGAATCGTAGGCTTGGACCACGGGGTAAAGCATCTCATGCATGTAGATGTCTTCTCCCGATGTCACTCTCCGTCGGAACATCTCCCGGGAAGAAAGCTTGTTAAGCGTAATGTGCCTGAGAAGCTTCATGAAATCCATGGTAGGCATCCTTTCGAACCATTCGGAGTTGTATCTGATCTCGACTAGGTTGCTGTCGTTGTGGACTACGGTTTTGGCCTGACGGACGAAGGCCGTGGCATTACGTTCGATCTCCTTCTGGGGGATGACAGGTCTTGCTTTAGATTTTCCCGTCGGGTCGCCGATCTGGGTCGTAAAATCTCCAACTAAAAAAACGAGCCGATGGCCGAGTTCCTGTAATTTACGGTACATCCAAAGATTGACCGCATGCCCGATGTGCATTTGTGGAGCAGTTACGTCGACTCCGTACTTCATCCTCAATTTCTTGCCGGACAAAAGAAGTCGCCTTAATTCTTCCAGGGTCACAATCTGGTCTGTAGTACGGGCAAAACTGTCTATGACCTTGTTCACGGCGCTAGAACTGCAATTTACCTGGTACATGGCTTATTCTCCTTTATGCCTTAAGAGGCTGTCAAATGAACGTGTAAAGTTTAATTATGTTATTACCTTTTTCAATTTTTGTCAATTAATCCACTCTTCTCTCTATCGGCCTGGTTGTACCTCCGGTAAGCATAGGAAGCTTGCCTGTTTTACGCTCTTTCTACTTGAAAAAGCCTCATATATAGTATAGTATTATTTATATAAGCTAAAAAAATGGATAAATTTGAGAACGAAATCCTTGATTTTTACAAACTTAACCAGTACCAGGCTAAGAACCCCAATTTGCACGAGGAGGATTCTCACTGGAAAGCGATTAAAATACTACCCCTTGTCGACCAGATCATTGCTGAGTATGACCAGGACTCTTATGTTATCCTCGATGTTGGCGGAGGCGCTGGCTTAATACTATCCTACGTGGCCGATTACATCCGTAAAAAACACCATCGGAAGGTAATCAAATATGCCATCGATCTCAGTCTGGGGATGCTGGAGATCCAGAAAAAGAACAACCCGGATTTACTCACTTCACTACACGAAGATATCAGAAAGACCAAGATTGCTAGCCAGTCAGTCGATATCGCGCTGATGATCGATGTTCTCGAACATATCGTTTCTCCGGAAAAAGCGCTTAAAGAGATCAGCCGGATCTCTCATTATTGTATCCTGAAAGTTCCCCTCGAAGATAATTTTGACTTCAGACTAATCAATCTGTTCGGCAAAGGGGTTCTGAGAAAGATGCTAATCGATGAGATCGGCCATATAAATATCTATAACCGAAGGACATTGTCCGAATCGATTTTGCAGTCTGGACAAGTAATCGTTCAGTTTAAATATGCCAACGTCTTTGAATATTTGAGACGGTCCGAACATTACCAAGGCAAGATCCATGGCTGGGAGTATATCACTAATTTTATCGGAGCTTGGGCCTACCAAATCTCTCCCCGACTGACAGGTCGTCTCCTGCCAGATTATGCCTTAATCCTGACACGGTCCAAAGGAGATTCACACCATAATAACAAAGGCACATAAACTTAAAAAATAATTAATATCATGAATTATTATGTCAAAACAAATCAAGCAACTGATGACCAGAGGAGTCGAAGAGATTATAGATGAAAAGAATCTTATAAACAAGCTATCAAGCGGGAAAACGCTCCGCATCAAACTCGGCATCGATCCGACCAGCAAGAACATCCATCTCGGACGGACGATTCCACTTCTTAAACTAAGAGATTTTCAGGAAATCGGGCACAAGATTATTCTAATCATCGGTGATTTTACCGGTTTGATTGGGGATACCTCTGATAAGGACAGCGAAAGGCCGATGCTTTCAGAAGAGGTGGTAAATGAGAACCTGAAATCATATATTAGTCAGGCAGCCAAGATTATCAATATCAACGAAACCGAGATCCGCTATAACAGCGAATGGCTGAGCAAACTGGCCTACAAAGAAATCGGACGCCAGGCAGATATCTTTTCGTTGAATGAATTCATCTCGCGCGAAAACATAAGCAAGCGTCTGGACACCGGCAAAAGGATTTCATTAAGGGAGCTTCTCTACCCCTTGATGCAGGGCTATGATTCTGTACAGATCCAGGCGGATGTCGAGCTGGGAGGGACCGATCAGCGCTTCAACCTCTTGACCGGCAGGAATCTACAGAAATTATACGGTCAAGAACCTCAAGACATTATGACCAATACAATCATTGAAGGCCTAGATGGCCGGAAGATGAGCTCAAGCTTCGGGAACACTGTAAACCTTTTTGATTCTCCTAATGATATGTTTGGCAAGATCATGTCGATGAAAGACGATTTCATTGTCAAATATTTCACACTGTTGACACGTATCGATCTCGATATTATCAATGGATATGATACTGATATGAAGGCCGGGAAGAACCCCCGCGATTACAAGATCCTCTTAGCCCACGAGATCGTGCGTATGTACCATTCAGAAAATGACGCACAATCAGCCGAAGAATACTTCACCAAGACTATTTCAAACAAGGAAATCCCGGACGAGATCACAGCATTTAAGCCATCTAAATATGACATATTCACAATCCTGACAGAGTCAGGATTATCTACATCCAACTCTGACGTCCGCCGACTAATCGAACAGGGGGGCATCAAAATCAATGGGACTGTTATCACCGACAAAAATCAAACATTATCGCCAGGAGATATTATTCAAAAAGGAAAAATAAGGTTTCTGAAACTATTATGAGCCCGTACGAGGAAATAATTGAATCATTCAAGGACAAATATTTTCTCTCGCCGGATGGGAAAAATCTAAACCGACTCCTCGAACAAATCGGCCTTGCGGCCGAAAGCGCAGTCAACGGCCAAGGCAATGGGCCCAATTACCGGTCTTCTTCTCCCAAATCCCCGCTTTATCAGATCGCCTTTGGTTCCGAGATACCAGCAGTCCACTCGGCTGACATAAATCTATTGTTATCCGGCCTACCTGCTAAACTCCAAGGCGCGGCTAAGGCTCACGACCCTTTCATGGCTAAAAATATTATTCCATTACCCACTTTCGCCTACCTTGCGACCTTCGTAGCGACCTCACTCTTTATGCCGAACGGGGTAACGGGAGAAGACGCGGCTACCGTTCTCGATTCTGAGATTGCCTGCGCGAGCGCCTTGGCAAAGTTAGCTGGTTATGATTTCAACCGCTCAGCTGGAATTTTTACCTTTGGCGGCACCGGAACGAACTTATATGCCTTGAAGATCGGCTTGATGAAAGCGATGCCGGAACACGGCGCGACAGGACTGAATGGCGGGAATGTTGTGGTCATAGGGTCACGGTCTTCTCATTACTGCCATCAAACCTCTTCTAATTGGCTTGGCATCGGGCAGAGCAATTATCTCCAAGCTGCCACAAACCTGGATCAGACGACAAATCTGGTCGACATGGAAATATTGTGCCGAAAATCTTTGGAAGCCGGCAAATACATCGCTGGTATTGAAGCCCTCGGGGGAACGACCTCGAACATGGCGATTGACGATATCGAAGCGATATGCCAGATGAGGGATATGTTAGTCTCGGAATATGGCCTGAACTACAAACCCCATGTCCATGTCGATAGCGTCATAGGCTGGGCATATTTGAACTTTTCCAATTACGATTTCGGACTTAACAAGCTCGGATTCAGCCCTCGGGTTCTTGAAAAGGCAAAAAAAGTTACGGAAGCTATAATGAAAATCAGATTCGCGGATTCATTTGGTGTTGATTTCCATAAAACGGGCTATACGCCCTATGTTTCAAGTATGATAATAGTCAAAGATCAAGATGATTTTGCCTTATTGCGACGCGATGCCAAGATTATGACTCCCCTGTTCCATGATGACTCGGTTTACAATCCGGGAATCTTTACTTTAGAGACCTCTAGATCTGCTGCTAATATGCTGGCTACTTGGATAACCTTGCAAACATTAGGACAAGATGGCTTCCAGGCCCTTCTCGGGCATTCGCTCGAAATGTCAGACTTGATGCGCAAAGAACTTGGCGCCTTTGAGAACATAGGCCTCTATGTCGCCAACCGCGATTCTTACGGTTGCGACATTTTCGTTCGCTGCTACCCGCCGGGCACCGTTCCAAGCTCTGAATTTCCCAAGGAATTGAATGACGATTCTCTTCTCAAGGCTAATACCAGATATACAGACCATTTTGCAAAATGGTTGTTCCAATCCAAGGCCTCGGTAGAAGAAGGCATAGTCTTAAGTAAATCTTCGGCTGCATTTTACACTCACACCGGCAGTCCCATGGTCGCCCTAAGGATATATTCACTTAACCCGAATATGAATAGCTCTTATGCAAAGACGCTCATTTCCCGGCTTGCGGCTGCCAAAAAAGAATTCGATGAATTATGATAATAACCCAATATGGTCGATATGACCATAAAAACCCATATATTGAAGAGGTTAGGGAAACTATTGTCATATCCAGCCAATTTATTGCCCATTCTATGCAATAATATAACATATGACTAGAAAGTCGGTTTCTGGTGAATTGATTTCTCATCAATAGGTGGCGATAAGTATTGTGCCCCAAACAAGAATGTCATCGTTGATTTCTTAAGTGAACAAGGCGTCCGGAAGATTAGCATCGCAGGTGACGAACAGAGCGATCTCAGAATGGCCAGATCGGCTGAACAGACTTTTTCCTTGGGGGGGGGTTTGACCGCATATTGCAAAAAGGCATCAATCCCATTTATAGAATTCGCTGATTTTAATGAGATTTTAATAAATCTATAAATTTTAAAAAGATCAAGTATATATTATTAGTTATCTAATAATTATGGCTGAATTTAAAAAAAATTTTAAAGAGAAACAGGTTGCGTTCCTGGATGTAAATATCTTTTCTCATGAGGGTTTCACGAGTGGAGCTCTTATATATATGCGTGAGATCCTCTGGCGCCTCGGACAACGCGGGATACCCGCCGGAGTTTTGTCGTTGGCCTATTCTGGTGACACTAAGGGAAAAACAGCTGGAAGATCCGTGGAAATTAGTGACGGAATCGTTATAGAGGAATATAAACTAACAGACCCATACGACATCCGGCCTGACTCGTACCAGGGGGCGCTTAGCTACCTGTTAAAAGGCTTTAATTGGAGTGCTATATTCATGAATTCACCGGCGGTACACCTTGAAGAACCTTATTTTTGTGCACTTGAAAACGCATTGGCCAAAGCGGAAAATGTTATTGTTGTCGTTCCAGACGTTCTTTATCCCACTTATTCTTCCCATCCCAAAAAGCAAGTTGCAAGGCTCTATCATTTGTTCCAGAAAGCTAAAGTCGTTGTTCCGAGCGAATTCATCCGCAGGAGGCTCTTTGCTGACTCTGGCATCAAGTCAGAATTATTACCCAACCTATTCGATGCGGACAAGGTCATTGGCATGGATGGCAGCCATGACCGCATCACTTTAATAAACCACCACCCAATGAAAGGCAGGGATATTTTAAATGCTATCGCTTCGAAACTTCCCCAGGAGAAATTCTTGGTGATTGAAAATTGGCCAGATGTTCCCGATTATGTGCCTCCAACTTCCAATGTAGAATTCCGTAATTTTTTTAAAGACGCTAGGCAGCTTTATGGGATGACCAAAATTCTCTTGGTGCCCTCACTATGCGAAGAAGGTTGTCCCCGGGTTATAACCGAAGCTCTATTGAATGGCATTCAGGTAATTGCTCATAATATAGGCGGCATCACGGAAGCTGGTTTCGGTGTTATCCACAAGATCAACGCACCCCCTATCAAGGGTGAGATTACTATGCCTCGAGTCGAGCCTGCAGATCTTGAAATCCAATCTGACAGATTCATAAGAGAAATCAATAACATTCAAAAAAAATGGGTGAGCGGCTTCGAGAGATCGGAAGAAATCCAAAACATAGCTATGAAAAGAATAAGGCAAGCCGAAAAAATCACAGATGATTTTATAACAGAGCTATTCAATTAAGCGTGGCCGTTATAATTGACAGCAATACGTAATCCCCTATATATGCGAAACCACATTGTTTATGTTTATGGACCTAGCGCCGCCGGAAAAGAAACCTTCATAAAACATATCTTACAAACAAAACCCAGAGAGTTGTTGACGAGACTTAGCTGGGAAGACCATCAAATCATTGTCTGTCAGGAAAGTTTGGATTGGATCGTCCAGGCAACAGGTGATGAAAACGAAAAAAAACGAGAGAGTTTGGACAAGAAAATCTCAGATCTTTCTGGTAGAAGATCCGATTCAATTATACTTATAAAATGCCAAGATCTCGACTTAGAAAATGACACCCTCGGGCGGATCAAACAGATATTGCCAGATGATAAACATTATATTCTTTATATTATTACTAGTTTTAATGTCCTATACGGAAGGTTTCGCAAAAAAAGCTGGTGGACTGAGGACATGACCGAAAATGTCTGTAGAGTATATATTCGGAGCCAAATACAGTCTTTACTGGATTTATCGGCCAAAGGCTTTAAGGTTACTGCGCTCGACAGCAATAATAGCTGCGAATACCCTAGTATTCCTTTCCCGCCCTTTGGATACTAATTAGGGGTGGGTCTATCTGAGATCAGATATAGCTTCCAATCTTTAACATCTTTTTCACAATTTTAACTGCGAAGGATTGCCCTAACACTCATTTATTCCTACAAAAAAAGTTTATTTTTAGCCTTTTTCGTTAGCACCAAGAAGGAATCAAATCGCACTCTTCCAGAGCGACCGAGAGGGGTTCGATTATCAGAAGCGGTACACTCCAGTGAGACCGAGAGGCCTCGTAATATTACACAAAAATTTTCATCAAAATTTTAGCACCCTTCGAGGACTAGAACTGAACCCTTCCAGGGCGACCGAGAGGGGTTCGATTATCAGAAACGGTACACTCCAGTGAGACCGAGAAGCATGCTAAAATTACATAAAATTTTTTATGAAAATTTTATCACCCTTCGAGGACTCGAACCGCACCCTTCCAGAGCGACCGAGAGGGGTTCGATTATTAGAAACGGTACATAGATAAAAAAAAAGACTAACTTTATGGGTTGTCTTTTTTTATTTAATAAAACCAGGTAGAATGTTTATATGCTTATATTAGGTATTGAGACAAGTTGCGACGAAACCGCGGCCTCGGTAGTGCTAGGGCCGGATTTTTTGCGATCCAAAAAGGAAAGCCCTAATATTACGGTGCTGTCCAATGTGGTTTCATCGCAGATTGAGATACACAAAAAGTACGGCGGCGTAGTGCCGGAAGTGGCCGCGCGCGAGCACGTATTAAATATTCTCCCGGTTATTAATGAAGCTTTGGAAAAAGCGGGAATAAAAAGAGAAGATGCTCCGAAAAAAATTGACGCCATCGCCGTGACAGTCGGACCGGGCCTGGTCACTTCTTTGATCGTCGGGATTGAAACCGCCAAAACCTTATCCTTCGTCTGGAATGTGCCGATCATAGCAGTCAATCACATAGAAGGACACATCTACGCGGATTTTATCGGAAAAAGAAACATTGGATTCCCGGCGGTGATAATGACCGTTTCCGGCGGACATAACCTTCTGGCTTTGATGCGCGGGCACCAAAAAATAAAAGTTTTGGGTGAAACCCTGGATGATGCCGCTGGCGAGGCCTTTGACAAAGTGGCGCAAATGCTCGGCATCGGATACCCGGGAGGACCGGTTATCTCGGTTTATGCCGAGAAGTCTAAAGTTCAAAGTCTAAAGTCTAAAATTATTTTACCTCGTCCGATGATGAATAAAAAAAATTATAAATTTTCTTTTTCAGGACTCAAGACCGCATTTTTATACCAATTGAAGAAAGACAAACATTGGAAAAAAAGGATTCCGGAATACGCCCATGAATTCCAGCAAGCGGTCATTGACGTCTTAGTCGGCAAAACCATCAGAGCGGCCTCTGAGCATAAGGCTAAGACCGTATTACTATCCGGCGGAGTAGCGGCAAATAAGCAACTAAGGCTACAGATGGAGAGAGCAGTCAGGGAAAAATTGGATAAGGTCAAATTCCAGATGCCGGATATGGCCTATACTACGGACAACGCGGCTATGGTCGCTACGGCCGGATATTTTAAGGCGCGGGCGAAAAAATTTACCCCTTGGCATAAGATAAAGGTGGATGCGAATCTGGAATTGTAGAGCTTGTGAAAGTCTAAAGTCTAAATTTTAAAGTCTAAAGCAAGGCTAAATTATAAAGTAAAAAAATTTAGTATTTAGAATTTATACTTTATTTAGAAATTAGACTTTAGCTTTTATAATTTAATTAAACTTTATTAAAGGGGGCAAAAATAGTATAATGTTTATATGACTAATACTGGTAAAAAAACTATATTTTCCGGGGTTCAGCCGAGCGGGAGCCTCCATATTGGCAATTACTTGGGCGCGATTTCCAAGTGGGTGGAATTGCAGGAGCAATACGATTCCATTTTTTGCGTAGTGGATTATCATGCTATAACCGTAAAACAGGATCCGCAAAATTTGGGCGCGCAGATAATTGATATTGCCAAAACATATTTAGCTTCCGGGATTGATCCCAAGAAGGCAATTATTTTCCAGCAATCGCACATCAGGGCGCATACTGAATTAGCCTGGATTTTAAATTGCACTTCCGCGCGGATTTCAGATTTGAACAAAATGACCCAGTTTAAGGATAAAGCCGGCAATAACCAGGAAAATGTTAGCGTGGGACTTTATGATTATCCGGTTTTGATGGCGGCTGATATTCTTTTATATAACACCGATGCGGTTCCGGTCGGCGAGGACCAGAAACAACACGTTGAGCTGGCCCGCGACCTGGCCAAGAGATTCAATCATGATTTCGGAGATGCGTTAAAGATTCCGGATGTGATAACCAGGGAAGAGGGCGCCCGTATAATGGGCTTGGATGATCCGATGAAAAAAATGTCAAAAAGCGCCACGAGCGAAGCTAATTACATCGCGCTAACCGACAAACCGGAAGCGGCTGAGAAAAAAATCATGCGCGCGGTCACAGACTCCGGCACGGAAATTATTTTTGACAAAGAGAAGAAACCGGCCATTGCCAATTTGTTGACCATTTATTCTTTATTCGCCAATAAAAGTATAAAAGCCTTGGAAAAAGAATATAAGGGCAAGGGTTATGGCGATTTCAAGAAAGATTTGGCTGAAGTGGTAGGGAATTTTTTAGTTGATTTTCAGAAAAAATATGATAGTTATTCGGATGAAGACGTGAGAAAGATTTTAGCTGATGGCGCGAAGAAAATAGAGCCGATTGCGGAAGAGACTTTAAAAAGAGTGAAAGAAAAAATCGGTATTTTATAGCTTAAAAAATTTTTTATAAAAAAGACGGGCGATAGGCCCGTATTTTTTTAATCTCTTATAAGTTTTAGGACTTCGTCTCTTTTTTCTTCCATCAATTTTTGCGTCCTGGCTTCTAGGGTCATGCGCAGGAGCGGTTCGGTATTGGAGGGCCGGACGTTGAACCAGTAATCCGGATATTCAACGGTGATACCGTCCAGCTCGTTTTGTTTTCCGTCGGAATATTTCTCTTTTATTTCATTAATCTTGGCGCGGATATCGGAAACCTTGGAATTTATTTCATTGGAATTGAAATATTTTTTGTAGGGCTTGGCATATTCCGCAAAACTTTTGCCGCTCTCTGAAAGCGCCCCCAATATTTTTAAAGTGACGATAAGCGGAACTTCATAGCAGCCGTCCGCGCCCATATTGAGGAAAAAATGCCCGGAGGATTCGCCGGCGAAATAAGCGCCTTCTCTTAGGGCCTGTTCTTTAATGAGCGAATGGCCGACGCGGGTAACGATCGGCGTGCCGCCGTTTTCTACGATAGTATCCGGAGTGATGCGTCCCGGCCTGATGTCATAAGCGATTTTGGAGCCAGGTTTTTCCGCCAGGAAAAGTTTACAGAGGATCGCCCGGGTAACGCCCGGGTCCAGCCGCACGCCTAAGTTATCGGCAAAGAAAATCCGGTCGCCGTCGCCGTCGGTGGCTATGCCCAGGTCGGCGCCGGTTTCTTTTATTTTTTCGCATAGGGCTTCCATATTTTCCGGCTTTAACGGATCGGCTTCGTGCGCCGGGAAAGTGCCGTCCAGCTCCCAGTTCATTCTGACTATTTCCATGGGCACATATCTGAACAGCTCGTCAAAATATTTTATACCCATGGCATTGGCCGGATCAATCGCGATCTTGAATTTTTTTATTTTTGAAACATCGGCGTATCCCAAATCGTGCTTGACCTGGTCAACCAAGACATTGTCTTGTTTCGTGAGCGCTCCGGCTTGCGCGCTTTTTTTGAGGCCGCCGGCAACGACCATATCGCGCAAAGCATAAATACCGGTTTCATTGCTGATCGGAATGGCCTTCTCGCGCGTCATCTTGAAGCCGTTGTATTCTTTGGGGTTGTGGGAGGCGGAAACCAAGATGCCGCCGTCATAGCCGTAATGGGCTACAGCAAAATAAAAAGTGGGAGTGGAAACGACCCCGACATCCACTACGTCCACGCCACCATCGCGCAGCCCGTCAATCAATTTTTTCACGAGCACCGGGGAAGACACGCGCATATCGCATCCGGCGACGATTTTGATGCGGGGCTTGTTGTTCAACTCAATTTTCCTCATCTGGCTGTACGCCAGTCCCAGTTCGTAAGCTGTCTGGCTGTTGAAGTCCTGGCCGTAAACGCCGCGGATATCATAAGCCTTGAAAATATTGGGATTAACTTGCATAAGCTGGTGTTATGTTTTATAGTTAAGTATGCCTTAATATTATCAAAAGGATATTAAAAGGGCAATAAAAATAATCGCAGTTTGCATTTTTATGTCAAAGACTGATAAAAAAGCAGCCATAAGAGGATTAATCCGGTCAAAGATAAAGACCCGAGAAGATTTGATGTCCGCAAAAAGGAAAATTGCGAAAAAATACGGATTAGATATTCTGAGAAATTCAGATATCTTAAAAATTGTGGATGAAAAAATTTCCCAAGGCCAGGATTTGGATTTTTTCAGGAATCTCTTGAAAAAAAGAGCGGTGCGGACCATGTCCGGCATAGCTCCGGTGGCGGTTTTAACCAAACCGTTTCCCTGCCCGGGAAAATGCGTTTATTGTCCCACGGAAAAAGACGTGCCACAAAGCTATCTATCTAATGAGCCGGCCGTAATGCGCGCCATACGTTGTAATTATGATCCCTATAAGCAAGTCAGTTTGCGGCTGGAAGCGCTTTTAGCCAACGGGCATAATCCGAACAAGATTGAAATTATCGTAATCGGCGGGACGTGGTCGGTATTACCGGAACAATATAAATATTGGTATATCAAAGAATGCTTTCGTGCAGCAAACGATTTCGGAAAAAAAATTCAAAATTCAAAATTCAAAGTTAAAAATTACAGTTTAAAGTTAAAAGCTGAGAAGTTAAAAAAAATATTACAGATAGAACAGAAAATGAATGAAACGGCTGATTATAAAATTATCGGGCTGACGTTGGAAACCAGGCCGGATTATATTGACGACAAAGAATTGATTCAGATGCGGGAGCTAGGAGCGACTCGCGTGGAGCTGGGCGTACAGGCGGTGGATGATGATATTTTAAAATTAAATAAGCGGGGGCATGGCGTGGCGGAAGTCGCCAGGGCCACAAAACTGTTGCGCGATTACGGGTTCAAGATTACATACCACATTATGCCCGGGCTTCCCGGCTCTACGGCCAAAAAAGATTTAAGGATGTTTAAGCAGTTGTTTTCCGATGAACGTTTTCAGCCGGACCAGATAAAATTTTATCCCACGGTCGTGACTAAAGGGAGCCTCTTATATAAATGGTGGCAAAAGGGGAAGTATAAACCATATTCCGATAGAGTTTTGGAAAATTTAATCATTGATTGTAAAAAAATTGTGCCCGAATATGTCCGCATCATCCGGCTTATTCGCGACATTCCGGCTGAGTCAATTATCGCTGGCAATGCCATTACTAATTTGAGGCAGATAATGCAAGCGCGGGGAGTGAAATGCAGTTGCATAAGGTGCAGGGAAGCGAAAGACAAGAAGTTAGAGGTTGGAAGTCAGAAGTTAGAAGTTATTAAATATCAAGCTGGAGGAGGAATAGAATATTTTATCCAAGCAGAGTCAAAAGACAAAAAAACGCTTTATGGATTTTGTCGGCTAAGATTAAAAGCCCACTTTAATAAAGGGGGTAAGGGGGATTTTTTTAAAGTTTTGACTGGCGCCGCCCTTGTCCGCGAACTTCACGTCTACGGCGAGTTGGTTCCGGTGGGCAGGAAAAAGAAAACTCAACATGCCGGTTTAGGGAAAGTTTTAATGCAAGAAGCGGAAAAAATTGCGAAAAAAAATAAGTATAAAAAAATAGCAGTCATCTCGGGCGTGGGAGTCAGAGAATATTATAAGAAATTGGGATACGGGTTGAAAGAGGGGTATATGGTAAAGGAAATTTGAAAAAAGAAAAAAGCATCCACTATTTGGATGCTTTTAAATTATCAAAGCCCAGATCGTCTGTGGCTTTTCTCCCACTCTCTCCACTCTGCTGCACGATTTGCTGATTCACGGTCTTGGCGATCGCTTTCTTCTTCCTCGAATCTTTTTCTGGCCTTCACTAGCTCGTCACGTTCTTCAGAAGAAAGATTGTCAATATTGTGGTAACAATATTTATCCCAACACATTTTTTACCTCCTTACTTGCCAGGACACGGGTTATGTACTGGTGGTTCGTATCCTTTTTTCGGTTTAGGCACGTTTCTCGTCTGTTCCTCATTATACCTGTTTAGTTCACGGACATAAGGCTCAAGCTCTTCATGACTCATTTTGTCGAAATCGACATTATTCTCACCATCCATGGTGATACCCCCCTTATTTAATATGATTAACAACACCTGCATTTATTGGCAACGACTATTCCTCTGCAAGATGGGCACCTAGAATGATCGTGCAGAGGGTGAAAATATGGATTTCTTCTCGGAATTTCCGGCTCGTCCTTTGGCTTAATAGAGTCAAAAAACCCGAATGTTTTTTTCTTTTCGCCGTTACACATAATACACCGAATATCTCCGCAGTTGATACACATAAGTAAATCCTCCTTTATTAATTTAGTCTGTAAGTTATATTTGACTATTAATTTGCTATTTGAAGTAGTTGAATCAGGACAAAAAGGAAAAGTTATTAATATTTCAAAGTGCAATTTTTTTGATAAATCGTATCGCCACTTTACAGGATATCTAATTTAATGTAAATTAAATATAAGGATTTGTTAATTTTTAATACAATCTGTTGTAAATACAACGTATGTTAAAGATATCTACGGCTATCAGCGATATAATAAACGACAATTCTTTCCTATATTTTGGCTTACATAACAAACTTTTTAATATTTCTAAATTGTCTAAATTTATCAAGCCGTATATTGAAGTGAAGACAAAAAAGGAAGTGAAAGAAACCGCGATACTTATGAGTTTATTGCGTTTTCAATCAACGATGAAAAAAAATGAAGCGAAAAGAAAAGTATTTGTTATTAAGAACCTGATTGTTAACTCTAATCTTTGCACGATATCTTTTGCTAAAAGTCCAAGCATATACGAGAAGCTTGCGAAGTTATATGCGGAAAACCAGAAAAAAAATCATTATATAGTATTGAATCAAAGCATAAAAGAGATAAGCTTGATTGTTCACGACTCATTTTTGCCGATCGTAAAAAAGCTTATTGATGAAAAGCCTTTATATGTCAAAGAAGGCTTGTCTTCTATTGGCGTGCACTTTGAATTGGACTATATGGAAACGCCTGGGTTATTTCATTATCTTATTGAGCAGATATCTCTCCAAGGAATAAATATTTGGGACGTATCTTCAACATTTTCAGAAATTATTTTTTATATTGATCAAAAAGATGCAACCCAGGCTTTTGAGATTTTGAATCGTTTGTTCAAGCAGAATAAAATTTTTAAATAAAAGAAAAAAGCGTTCGCCGAGGCGAACGCTTTTGAGTCTAGAACAGGCCGTTTTTGGCGAGAACGATTCTCAGTTTGTCTTTGTTTTGTACGGACATCGGACAGAGCGGCAAGCGGAAGATCTCTTCAAAACCATGATGGAACATATGCATCGCTGTTTTTATGGGTATGGGGTTCGTTTCAATAAACATCGCTTTCATCAGGTCCTGCAGTTCATTGTTGCACCTGCGGGCTTCCGAATCGGATTCGCCACTACGTACCAGCAGCATCATAGTTGTTAAGAAATGATGCATTTGATACGGAATGATATTGGAAACGATCGAGATGACGCCGTCAGCCTTGACGCAGATCATCAGATTAAATGTCCACTCATCATCTCCTGATAAGATGATGAAATCATCGGGTGTGTTTTTCTTAATGACTTCTACTCGGTCAAGATCTTTGTTATTGGCGAGCTTGACCCCGCAGATTTTTTTCTCTTGGGCCAAACGGATGATGACCTCGGTCGGCACGGCCAGTGCTGTCCGGCTCGGCACAGTATAGAGGACGATTGGCAATCCGACTTCGGCGATTTTACAGTAATGCGCATATTGCCCTTCGGGCGTCGGCTTGTTGAAGTAGGGCTCAACGACCAAACAACCGTCAGCGCCCGCATCTTTGGCGGATTGCGTAAGCTCTATAGCCTCGGCTGTGCTGTTGGATCCCGTGCCTGCCAAAACGGTTTTCCCTTGGGCATTTTTTACGGTAAACGCGATGACTTCTTTGTGCTCCTTATGAGACAAGGTCGCCGCTTCGCCAGCAGTGTCGCAGGGTACGAGAAAATCAACGCCATTTTTTATCTGTACTTCAATGAGCCATTCCAGCGCATTCCAGTCAATCGGTGCTGATACTACGTCGCCATTGTTGATGAACGGCGTTATTAGTGCCGTTCCCAAACCTCTGAATATTTTTTTGTCCATGACAACCTCCCTTTGAATTTTATATTTATATAGTTTTTTTCTTTCAAGGTTCAATTTTTGATACCTTACCATAAGTAATAGATTTTCGCAATCGCTTTGACAAAATGAAAATAAATGTTAAAGTAAGTAAGGTTAATCAACTAAGGAGGAATCATATGAACAATAAAAAAATAACCGACTTTATCTTTGAGTTGAACATGCTTAAAAAAATAAGGCATAGCGGGTGGCAATTGGGCGGCGTAAAAAACCCGGATACTATTGCCGAGCATGCTCTGCGGGCGGCGCAAATAGGCTATATTTTGGCGGTCATGGAGGGAAACGCCAATCCCGAGAAAATCACTTGTATGCTTATTATCCATGATAATGCGGAGATACGCATCGGCGATCAGCATAAAATCGCTTCACGTTATTACTCCAATAAACAGGCGGAGAACAAAGCCTTTGCCGATCAATTAGACAGCTTGGGAGAAGTAATTAAGAATAAATGGGCTGGTTACTTTAAGGAGTACGAAAATAGAAATACTCCGGAAGGCATTATCGCCAAAGACGCAGACTGGCTGGAAATGGCTTTTCAAGCTAAGGAATATATTGACACCGGCTATAATTCAGCTTGGGACTGGATAAAAAATGTTGAAGCGGCGCTGGAAACTAAGTCAGCCAAAAAAATATTAAAAGAAATGAAGAAAACGGAATTTACTGATTGGTGGGACGGACTCAAAAAAATGACCTACAAAAAGTTAAAAAAATAATGGATAAAAAAATGAGGCGAGAAATTGCCTCTTTATTTTTGACAAAAGCGCCAATAATGGTAAGCTTTTATTAGTATAGAGTATATAGTATTATGTA
>Ga0209048_10000302_pt1 | contig 54557 bp, 33 predicted proteins | sample FrelakmetCRP12CR_FD_187146 | JGI IMG/M metagenome (GOLD analysis project Ga0209048, IMG submission 187146) | Freshwater lake sediment microbial communities from the University of Notre Dame, USA, for methane emissions studies - CRP12 CR (SPAdes)... | ecosystem: Environmental > Aquatic >...
GCGCAAGCGCGTCGGAACCCGCCTGGCTGTCTCCCAGCGGACGGTGAGCTGGTGCGGACCAACTGCCGTGACGTACGGGCTAACAGGCACGGACGCTGCGAACGACGCAGCGCCAGCGCGAGTGGAGGCGATGGCGCAGCCGCACGCCAAGATTGCCAGGATCATCAGTCGAACCAGCGCGGGCCGCTTCAGTAACGCAGGCATTTCTTCATCCTCCTCTTGGCCGGACGGATTTGCGAGACGGTGGAGCCAGACCGGCTCACCCCCCCATGCCAACGTCTCTCGTCGGCCCACCCCCTGTTGAAACCAGGAGCCAGATTAGTGTACCTTATGCGAACAACAATGCTTTTCTTATAGGTGTTGAAACGTCGGACGAAGGGAGCGCGACAATGGCAAGAACGGCTCGGACAATCATCGTCCTGATCCTGGGGTTTGTTGTCGTCTCACCGATCGCAGCGCTGTCGGCCCCGGCCGGCTCATCGGACGAGATGGCCGGGATCGTCAACCCCCCGCCTCGCTCCGCGGCGAGGATCCGCTCGTATCAGCTCCAGATCAACGCCAACGACGTCCAGGTCAACAAGCTCGCCCCGATCAGGACTCTCCGGCCGTTCCGCCTGGAAGAGTTCCGCGATCCGAAGACCAACGCGCCCATCGCGCCCAACTCGATGGTCACACTCAAGAACGGCAAGTCGGTCAGCGGGCAGGTCTACCTCGATCAGCTCAATGATCTTGAGCGGAACCTCAACGGGTACGGCTACACCATGCACGACCGGCGAACCCAGCCCCTCGAGATCCAGAGGAGCAAGTTCGACACGACCAAGTTCCGCCTGCAGATGAACCAGCTCCAGGAACTCGGGGCCGTTGCCCGGCGCAACGTGCTCGCACCGGCCTTCATGTCTCAGATTGCAGGGCATGAGCTTCCGGCGCTCCGGCAAGCACATATCGAGCGCATCGCGCGCCTGGCGCGCGCCATCGCCCAGCAGCCGGTCGCGGCCAAGCTCCCCGACGATTTCCAACCCCTGGACTACCCCTTCCACTGGGGCAAGGATCTGGGGGATTCCAAGTACTTCCAGGCGTCGATCTCCGCCAACATGGACCTGAATATCCAGAAGGATCTGGCCAAGGCCAGCGCGGACGCCGGGGCCACGGTTACGATCTTCGGCCAACCAGAGAAGATTTTGGACGTCTTGGCGAGCGCCCAGGCCCCGCCCAAGGGCTCGAATCAGCCGATGAAGGTGCATTTCTACGTCAAGTTCCTCGACGACGATCTCTTCGCGCCCATCGACAAGCAAAGCCAAGACCAGATCAAGGAGGAAGGCGATCTCAAGCAAGACTACCCGGTGGATTACAAGATACCCTTCATGATCGGCCCCATCCCGGTTTCCCTGGAATTCGGCTTCACCGCCACCGTGGGGGTCAAATACGGGATCTATATTTCCCCGCTCTACGTCGACGCCAAGATCTCCCCCTACGTCCACACCAACGCCCATGCCAAGTGCGGGGTAGATCTGATCATTGTCTCCGCTGGTGTTCGGATCGACTTAGTCCTGTTCAACGATGATCTGGATTTTGGGGCGCAGGTCGGCCTGGCCACGGACAAGCCGGATCCGTACGTCCATCTACTCTTGTACGGCAAGCAGAACCTCACCGCCCTGGCGGGGAAATTCAAGGCGTATGTCAGCGTCGACCTCTTCTTCTGGAGCGACGAATGGGATTGGACGATCTTCGGCTGGGACGGCTTCACCTACAGAGACTTCCTCTTCACGTTCGGGAGGGACATCGACCTGCGGACGGGTGCGGTCACGAATGTCAACGTCACTCAGGGCGTCCGGGTCAAGATCAGGCATATCGCAGTGGATCACAAGGCCCTGAAGGACTGGGTGGCGGACAAGGGATATTTCGCGTACGCGTTCATCTCGAGCGAGGGACAAATGCATCCGGATGCGGACCGCGACGTCACCGAGTACTACAAGAACACGCGCTGGAACGGCCAGGGCCTCGAGAACCTCTATCCGTTCCCGACGTGGATCATGGCAAAGAAGGTCCTGACCGCCCCCGGGCGCGCCGTCATTCAGGTCTGGGTCTGCTACGCCAAGCACAAGACCTCCAAGGAAGCGAAGGAATCCCTGGGCCCAGATGGCAAGTGCGGATGCGGTTACCTGCGCCTTAATCCTCACAACTCGGTGGCCCAGAACTTTCTTTACGATTTCGCCAAGAAGACGTTCAGCTACCCGGCCCAAGGCTACCCGCCCCCGGCGAAAGCTGGAGACTTCATCACCTTGAAGGGGGCCGACGGGGAAATGGAGTTGACGATCAGCGAGTATTGATTCCACGGGTCCAGGCGCGAGTATCGCCGGATTAAGGATGCCCGCTCGCATGCGATTGACGGGGTCGCCTCGGACAGGATTCGTCGTCCTGGTTCTCCTCCTGGCGACGAACTGCGTCCGACCCGTCTCCGACGCCCCCTACCGCTTCATTGTCGGAGAGCGGTCATCCTATGTGCTGGAATACGCCAGCACATCCGCCTCGGATTTCAGCGCCGTCTTCGGCCCGTCAGGATCGGGGCCACCGAATGCGCCCTCTCCCCTGCGGCAGTCCTTCGAAACGACGGTCCGGGGGACCATGACCTTTACCGTGCTCGACCGTGACGGCGAGGGCGTGACCACCGCCGTTCGTTTCCCCGAGGCCAGGGTCGAGTTGATCGCCAACGGCCTGAACGCGCCCGAAGACGCGGCGATCATTGCGGCGGACCTGGAAAAACCCGTTTTCGCCCGCATCAGCCCGCGGGGCCGAGTCGTCTCCGTCCTGGTGGATCCCTCGGTCGGTGTGACCTCCCGGGGCTACGTTCTGTCCCTCTTGGCCGCGACCCAATTCGTGTTTCCGGAAGGCCGCAGGCCCGCTAGCGGCGTCTGGACGGTCGAGGAAGAGGGGCCCAACGGGACCTATGTCGCAGACTACCAGCGGGCCGGATCGGTGGAAAACGCGTCGGCCGCGGGTGCGCGCGCCAAGTTCGTCAAAACCAAAGCACGGTATCTCTCCCCGCCAAAGAAAAAGATCTCGAAGGCGATCGAGATTGGCACGGTGATCGTCCCCAAGGGCGAGACCGAGACCGTCTTCGACTTCGGCGAAGGCCGTCTTATCTCTCTCGGCGGCACCGAAACCGAGGATTGCTTCATCAACGAGCGACCGGTCAGTAGCGCCCGGAACACGATCCGACTCTTGTACAAGGGCAAGGATGCACCGGGCGCCAGGGAAATGACGGCATTGTCGAGTGCCCGCACAGCCTTGGCCGCGGCTGCGGCCGCCGTCCCTCTCTCGGCCAAGCCATCGGGGAAGGAAGCAGAGGCCGCCTCCTACAAAAAGGACCTCGGCGACGCCACGCTGGAAGGTCTGCTGGCCGAGTTGAAGGGCGCGGAGGCGTCGGCCGGGCCAAAATTCGACCCGACCCCACTCTATCTCAGGTTCCGGGCGCTCATCTATCTCCATCCCGAGGCATGCGCGGCCGTGGGCGAAACCCTGAGCGGGGCCCGCCCAGACGGCGTGACCATGAAGGTGTTGTGCACGGCGCTTAACTCGATCGGCCATGCCGAGGCGCAGGCTGCAGTGGGCGCCGCCGTGAGAAAACGCTGCACAGACGAGAACGCCCTGTTCAAGCTGCTCTTCGCACTTTCGACCGTAGCTGAGCCGACGCTTGAGGCCGAAACGGTGCTGCATGAATTGGCCGACGGGTCCGCCGATCCGAACATCGCGGTGATGGCCCGGCTTGCTCTCGGCTCGATGGCCAGGCGGCTGGGGCAGACGGCGCCTCCACGCGCGGCGGCGATTGTCGCCCAATTCAGCCGAGAGCTGTCCTCCGCCCGCACCCCCGAGACCCAAAAGCCCTATCTGCTCGCGCTGGGCAACGCCGGGTCGGCCGATGGGCTGCCGGCCTTGAAGCGTTTCATCGAAGACTTGAATCCCGACCTTCGCGGGGCTGCGGTGCGGGCCTTGCGGTTCCTCGAGTCCGCCGAGGCCGAGGGCCTGATTCTCCGCGCGCTCGCGTCGGACCCCGAGGCGGAAGTCCGCACCCAGGCAGCGGGAGCGCTCGACAAGCGTGAGATGACGCACGCGGCCTTTGAGACCGAGAAGAACGCTTTTCTGAAGGACACCTCCCCCCTGGTCCGTCTGGCGGTGATGGGGAACCTCTGGAAAGCCCGACACGAATTCGCCGAAGTCAAAGGCCTGATCGAACAAGCGGCGCGGAACGATCCGTCAAAAGACGTCCGCGAAGCGGCCGGCGCGCTGCTCGACGATCGCCGCTAGCGACGGCCGCCTCTTCATGGCTTGGGCGGCGCTAGCGATGACGTTCCTGCCGTGGCGGGTTTGCGCCCGCGCCCGCCAGGAGGCACAATGCCAGCCTTGAAGACCCTGGGAAGTTAGGAGCGAGTGCCCATGAGATCGAGCCGAATCGCCGCCATCGTCACCCTCTTCGCCGGCCTGGCTGGCGCTCCCGCGCAGGCCGCCGGACTTGCCGATCGTATCAACGCCGAGTCGGAGCGGCTTTTCCCCGCGCTTGTGCAGGCGAGGCGCTGGTTCCATCAGCGCCCAGAGCTGTCGAACCGCGAGGTCGAGACCGCGAAAGAAATCGCACGCCGTCTTAGTGCGATGGGCTACCAGGTGCAGACCGGCATCGCCCGCACGGGCGTAGTCGCCGTGCTTCACGGTGGCCTGCCGGGTCCGGTCGTGGCGTGGCGGACCGACATGGACGCGCTGCCGATTGAGGAGCAGGTGGCCGTGCCGTTCCGTTCGCAAAACCCCGGCGTGATGCACGCCTGCGGTCACGACGTGCACATGACGGTGGCGCTCGGCATCGCCGAGGTGCTGATGACGCTGCGGCCGGAGGTGCACGGTACGGTGAAGTTCATCTTTCAGCCCGCCGAGGAAGGGCCGCCGGCAGGGGAGAAGGGCGGCGCGTCACTGATGGTCGAGGAGGGTGTGCTCCTGAATCCCGCGCCCGCCGCCATCTTCGGCATGCACGTGATGCCGACGCTGCCGGTCGGACAGGTGAGCGTGCGCGCCGGCGGCATGCTCGCGGCCTCCGACGAATTCACGATCAAGGTTCACGGCCTCAAGAGCCACGGCTCCGCGCCTTACCTCGGCGTCGATGCGGTCTACGTTGCCGCCCAGCTCGTGGTGGGACTGCAAGAGGTGGTCTCGCGTGAGACCGACGCGCGTCGGCCACTCGTCATGTCGGTCGGCTCCCTCCACTCCGGCAACCGCTTCAACATCATCGCGGACGAGGCCACGCTCGAAGGCACCGTGCGCACGCTCGACGAGGCGACGCACTCGAGCGTGAGGCCCGCGATGCAGCGCGTCATGGACGGCATCTGCCAGGCCTACCGTGCGCGCTGCGAGCTGGTCTACGAGCGCTCGAACCCGGTGACGTCGAACGACCCCGAGCTCGCGGTATTTGCCGCGGCAACGCTGCGGGCCGGCCTCGGCGCGGACAGGGTGGTGGAAGCCGAGCCGATCATGGCGGCGGAGGATTTCGCCCACTACCTGGAGAAGGTCCCGGGCGTATTCCTATTTCTCGGCGTTCGCGATCCCAGGAAAGCGACCGCGTCCTACCTGCACACGCCGACGTTCGAGCCTGACGAGTCGGCGATCCTCACCGGTGTCCGGGCCGGCGCGACGCTGCTCACCGCCTACACGGCTCGTCAGCAGCCCGCCAGCACTCGCTAGCGTCGCCGTACCTCGTGCAGGCGTTCGGGCGGGGCCTGTCGGTTCGACCCTTGAAGTGGGGTTGTGAGTAGGTCCAGGACCTTGGCGGTACGCTGAACTCGCGAGACTCGTGATACCGGGGACAGCTTACCTTGGCCCGCCAGGCCGCCGCTTCGCTCCCAGCCAGTAGGCTGCCGACGCAGCGCCGCTGTGAAACAGAACCGGCCGCCCACGGCGGCCAGCTCATTGGTATCGGTCAGTGGGCAGGGGTGCCGCGCAATCCACGTCGTGCTGCGGTTCCTGTATTACCTGGGCTCACTAACTGCACTGCGAAGAACGGCCTACGTCGCGTACTGCATGCTGCCGAATGCCCGCCCGACTTTGTCGCTCCCTTGCCGGGCGTCCTCGTGCTGCAGTTGCTGAGCCCCTGCCCACTGCTGCCGCTAAGCTCGGTCCCGGGTTGGAGAATGTCAAGAGCCGCAGGTCACAATGTCGCGTGCTGCCCGTGCGACCTGCGCCCGCGCCACGGCTGTGTAGCATTGCGCCTGACCGATGAAGGGAGTGCCGATGAACAAACGCGACCTCGTCCTTAGCCTGCTTGATCCTGGCACGACTCAGACGTATATCCCCGCCGCCTTCTTCCTCCACTTCGACCCCTCCTGCCACTTCGGCCAGGCAGCGGTGGACACACACCTGGAGTATTTCCGCGCCACCGGGATGGACTTCGTCAAGATCCAATATGAGCGGAAATTCCCCGACCTGCCCGCAATCAGACAGCCAGCCGACTGGACCAGGATGCCGCGCTACGGAGAGGAGTTCTTCGCACAGCAGCTCGAGGTCGTCGAGGGCATCGTGAAGGCGGTCAAGCGCGAGGCCGTGGTCGTCGTCACCCTGTACTCGCCGTTCATGTGTGCCGGGCACGCGGTGGGCGAGGAGAACGTGCTGCGACACCTGCGCGATGATCCGGAAGCCGTCACGAAAGGGATGGAGATCATCACCGAGAGCCTGATGACCTTCGTCAAAGCCTGCATCCGCCTCGGGATTGATGGCTTCTACCACTCGACGCAGGGAGGCGAGGCCCACCGGCTCGCGGACCGCGCCCTCTTCGACACGTTCGTCCGTCCCTACGATCTGGCCGTGACGAAGGAAACCGAGCGCTCCTGCATCTTCAACATCGTCCATGTCTGCGACTACCTCGGCGAGTACGACGACCTGTCTCACTTCCGGGACTATCCGGGGCACGTGGTGAGCTGTCCGCTCAACCAGGGCGGCCATCCGTACCCGCTGGCTGAGGCGTATCGGCTGTTCAACCGCCCGGTGATGGGCGGACTCGACCGCCACGGCGCCATCGCCACCGGGAGCACAGGTGAGATCCGGGCCGAGGTCGAGGCCACGCTCCGGCACGCGCCCGAACGGTTCATCCTCGGCGCCGACTGCACGGTACCTGCCGAGACGCCCTGGGAGAACCTCCGCACGGCGATCCAAGCCGCGCACGGCTGGCGGCGCGGATAGGACGCCTCGGCCGCCTGCAGCGCCCTGCCACGCTGGGATCGGCGAAGGCCTTTCCGCCCGATCTGCCGGATAGAACTTTGCGGCCTGCGGCGCCCGCCTGAGCTCCGCTTTGCCCGATGACTCTCGACCTTGGTGTCAAGACTGGCCCGGCGGGCCTTGACACAGCTCTTTGGCGCCTCCATCCTTGCATCCGGTGAAAGGGAACGTCCTGTCCCCGAGCCGTCCCCGGTGTGCAATGGCTGCAACGCACGGTCTTCAATGGCCAGCGTTGCTCATGCGCGCACGGATTCTGCCTTGAACGAACTGAAACGCGACTCGGGCTGCGAGATCCGTCATGCGCAGCGGATGAACTGCGTGCTTTTCTCGCTGATTGGTTTCGCGCTGCTAATCGTGACGCGACCGCTCTTGGCGGGCGCCGACCCGAACAGCACCTGCCTCGATTGTCACTCTGATGCATCGCTCACGCGCACGCTGGACAACGGCGCGGTGCAATCGCTGACGGTAACCGCCAGTTCTCTGGCCGGTTCACGCCACGCCGCGCTCGCGTGTGTGGATTGCCATGCCGATTTGAAAGGCTTCACTGATTTTCCGCATCCTGCGAAGCTGAAAGCGGTCAGTTGCGCCAACTGCCATGCGGGGCCAGCGGGAGCGGTGGCTGCAGGCAGCCATGAGGGACAGCTCAAGTGCGCGGGCTGCCACGGCACCCATGACATCCTCGGCGTGAAAGACGCGGGCGCGGCGGTGTCTTCCGGGAAAATCAACCGTACCTGCGCAGACTGTCACAACCAACTGCATGCCCCACGCCGCGGACGGATAGCAAGCTACGCGAGCTACGACGTGGGGCTGCACGGACGCCACCCGGTCGCCAGCGGGCCGCGCGGTCCCTCCTGTACCGGCTGCCACGGCGCTCACACCATTGCCAGTGCAGAGAAGCTTTCGCGCACGCTTGAGTCCGCCTGCTTGAAGTGCCATCCGGCGGTCGAAGCCGAGTTCAAGACCTCGGTTCACGCTGACATCAACGAAGGTCGAGCAAACTCTCACTGTTTCGAGTGTCACGGCGAACACCGCAGCCGTGCGCCCTCCGACACCACGCTCCACGTGCTGAATGAGTCGCCTGCGGAGACGACGTGCGGCTCGTGTCACGCAGAATCGGTGGCTCGCTATAACCGGAGCCTGCACGCCTACGCTCTCGAGGCCGGCTCGCCGCGCGCACCTCGCTGTGAAAGCTGCCACGGCGCTCACAACATCCGTCGCGTGAGAGATCCGCTGTCGCCGGTGTCGCGGCAGCAGCAGGTGCAAACCTGCGCCAAATGCCACAGCCAGATTGGCATCAGCCTCGACCCGGATATTCGCCTGCCCCGTTCCTTCGAGAACTATTCTGAGAGCACGCACGGCAAGTTGCTGGCGCAGGGCAACGCCAAGGTTCCCATCTGCGTGGACTGTCACGGTGGCCACGCCATTCGGCCCAGGAGCGACCCTGATTCGACGATTGCCCACACCAACATAGACAAGACCTGCGGTCGCTGTCATCCTGCCGAACAGGTCGCCTATCGCACCTCTATTCACTACCGCGCGCTGCGATTCGGCGTGGATGACAGCCCCACGTGTACCGGATGCCATGGCGAGCACATCATGCTCTCGCCCAAAGATCCGCGCAGCCGCGTCAGCCATGGGCGCCAGGCTCACGAGACCTGTGGGCGCTGTCACGACAACCCGATCATCATTCGCAAGTACGGTCTGAACCCTGATGTGGTGTCCACCTATTCTGACAGCTACCACGGCCTGGCGACCCAGAGGCGGAGCGAGAAAACGCCCACCTGCGCCGATTGCCATGACGCTCATGCCGTTCGCACGGCGCGCGATCCACTGTCGACGGTGAACTCGGCCAACGTAATCGGAACCTGCCGCAAGTGTCACCCACGTGCCAGCGCGACCTTCGCTGCCTCGTACAATCACACAACGCTCCAACCCCGCGAAGGAGGCGTCAACTACTGGATCGCCCGCGTCTACTGGATCCTGCTGGCGGTGGTCCTCGGCGGCATGGTGCTGCACAACCTGGTTGTCCTCAACTTCCACATGCTGGAGGCTCGTGAGCGTCAGGAGACCGGGCCAAAAATCGTGAGGTTCGATAGCCACCAACTCATCCAGCATATGGCGCTCACCGTGTCCTTCATCCTGTTGGCCGTCACCGGCTTTGCGCTGAAGTTCCCTGATGCGTGGTGGGTGAAACTGCTGTCGGGCATCGGTCTGAGTGAGCCGGTGCGGCGCATCCTTCATCGCATCATGGCGGTCGTGCTGATTGCGTGTTCTGTGTACCATGCCATCTATCTGTTCATGACCCGTCGCGGTCGTCAGGAGTTCAAAGCGCTCCTACCTTCCGACCAAGACCTGGGTGATCTCACGACGACGATGAGGTACCACCTGAGACTGAGCGGCAAGGCTCCTGAGTACGGTCGCTACGACTACTCTCAAAAAGCCGAGTACTGGGCGCTCATTTGGGGTACGCTCCTTATGATCGTCACTGGTTTCATCCTTTGGTTCCCGGCGCAGTTCGCGCCGCTCCTGCCCAGTTGGGCGGTCACCGCTGCCCAAACCATCCATCTCTATGAGGCTTGGCTCGCCACCCTGGCGATCGTGGTCTGGCACTTCTTCTTCGTCGTTTTCCATCCTGAGGAATACCCCATGAGCTGGACCTGGCTGACCGGCAGGATGAGCCTCGATCATGTCCGCCACCGGCACGGCCGCTGGTACAGAGTCATCGTCAAGGATGAGCAAGAAACCTCCCCGACGCCGGATGCTGGTGGGCCGCCAAAATAAGTCTCCCTCCCGCTCGATCTCTAAGTGACGAGCAGCGAGCGCCAAGTGCCGGACCTGTTGTCCGCGCAGTCTCCACGAGCGACCACTCGAGCCGCCTCTTGGGTTCCTGGCGCGTACGACGGGTCCGCCAAGCGGAAAGAGAACCTTGGTGTCGGCGAGACTTTTTGTCGTTGGCGCTAGGCGTACATGTAGCGCTGGATCTTGGCGGTGGGGGTCTTATCGAACTCTTGGTCGCGCAACTCAAAGTCGGCCAGGCGGGAGAACGCCGGGAGCCGCAGGTTGACGTCCTTCAGCAGGGCCGTGAAGACCTCGTGGAGACGGCGCGCGATGTCGTCCTCATCGAGAGCGGCGAGGTCAAGACTTTCGCGCAGGAGGTCGTACTCGGGCACGATCAAGGCGACGAGCCGGTGCTCGCGCTGCACCACCAGCGACTCGGCAACAAATGGCGACTGGCCGAAGAGCTGCTCGATCTCCTCGGGATAGATGTTTTCGCCGGACTGGCCAAGGAAGAGATTCTTGGAGCGGCCCTTGAGGTAGAGAAAGCGGTCGGCGTCGAGGTATCCGAGGTCGCCGGTGCGTAGCCAGCCGTCGTCGGTGAAGAGGACGCGGGTGGCCTCCGGGTTGCGGTAGTACCCCGTGGTCACCATCGGGCCGCGCACCTGCACCTCGCCGATGCCGGTCCTCGGGTCAGGGTCGCCGATACGAAGCTCGATCTCCGGCACCGGGTAGCCGCAGCTCCCTGGCCGTGTCTCCTCCGGCCGGCAGCCCGCGATGAGTGGGGCGCACTCGGTCATGCCGTAGCCGACGAAGTACGGGAAGCGACCCTCGCGCAGGAAGCGCTCGACCTCGCGCGCGAGCGGCGCCCCGCCGAATCCCATCTGGCGCAATGAACCGCCGAACGCGGCGAGCAGGCCCTGGACAGCGCGGCGGTGGACAGCACGCCGAACCGAGGGGATGCGAGCAAGGTTGCGCAGCAGGAAGCTCCGGTCAATGGCAGGTCGCACCTTGCGGCGGTAGATCTTCTCGATCACGAGGGGAACCGCGAACACCAAGGTAGGCCGAACGCGGGCAAAGGCCTCGAGCAGGACTTTCGGGCTCGGCTTCTGCGCGATGTGGTGAATCGACACGCCGCCGCTCATCGGACCAAGAAAGCCGCACGTGCACTCGTAGGTATGGGCAAGCGGCAGGAGCGAGAGCAGGCGGTCGGCCGGCGAAATCGCGACGAACTTCACCGCCTCGACCACGTCCGACAGGATGTTGGCCTGGGTCAGCATCACGCCTTTGGAGCTGCCCGTCGTGCCCGAGGTGTAGACGATGGCGGCCAAGTCGCCGGGCGCGGGCGCGACCTCAACCGTGCCGGGGTGGAGACGCTCCGCAAGCAGCCGCTGCGCCTGCTCGCGGAACTGCTCGACCCGGGCCTTGATCTGGGTGAGCAGGTCGCCGATGCGCGCCACTGTCACTTCGGCGAAGTCCTCAAGCACAAACACATGACGCAGCTCTGGGAGGCTCGTTTCCTGCAGGCGCTCGAGGAAAGACGCGGAGACGAACGCGGCGCGGGCTCCTGACATTGCCAGGATGTTGTGCACGGACGCCTTTGGAAAGTCGGGCAGAATGGGCACGATCACCACACCCGCGGTGACGGCGGCGAGGTAGACGAGGCACCACTGCGCGCAGTTCGGGCCGAGCACGACGAGGCGGTCCCCGGCGCGCAGGCTCGCTCTCCGGAACAACTCATGCAGGCGCGCGACCGCGTCGTGCGCCTGGCCGTAGCTCCAAGTCGCGCCGTCCGGATTGACGAGGAAGGGATGCTCGGCGTGGCGCTCCATCACGTCCTGCACGAGCTCCGCGAGCGTAGATGGTTGGGCAGAGCTCATCGCGTCGAGGCCATGGTGATCAGGGCGCGCAGGATCTTCATGCCCTCGAGGTAGTCCTGGGTGGTGAAGGTCAGGGTGCGCGGGCCCGCGCGACTGACCATCGGAAGCACCTCACCGAGTTCGGCCTGGCCGCTGCTCATGAACGAGACCGCGAACTCGTACGGCGGCGTGAAGCGGAACGGCCTGAGCTGCCCCCGCTTGGCGAGCGCGTCCCGGGCGGCCTCCTGAAGCCGCCTGTGCGCTTCGGGCAGCGGGACGAGCTTGGCCGCGCTCCGGCCGAGCGCTTCCTTGACCGCTACCGTCGCCAGCCCGCCGCCGAGCAGGGATCGTGCCTGCCGGCAGGTCTCGGCATCACCGCTGAGCAGGATCACCGGGACGCCGTACGTGCCCGCGATGGCCGCGTTGAGGCCAAGCTCGGGCATGGCGGCGCCGTTGACCCTGATCTCGTAGATGGTGGCGCTGGAGATGGTGTGGTCAAGAATTGCGGGCGCGCTGCCGGCTTGGCTGTGATAGCCGACGAAGACGCAGGCGTCAAACGTGCCGTCGATTCCCGCCATCATGGCGAGCGGCTTGGGACTGCCCGAGATCAGCGACGCTTCGGGCCGCAGGTCATCCGGCAGGATGTTCCGCATGCTGCCGTGCGAGTCGTTCACCACGATCTCGCTCGCCCCGGCAGCGAGCAACCCCGCCACCACCGCATTGACGTCCTCCGCCATCCACTTGCGGGCGGCGGCGTACTCGCGCGACTCGGAGTTGGTCTGCTCGGACGCCACCACGCCCGAGATGCCCTCCATGTCTACCGAGATGTAGACCTTGAGGCCCTTCGGCTGCGCCGAGCTCAACGCCGCCAACAGCGGGACCGCGGCCACAAGCGCGTAAGTCGTTCTCATGTGCCGTCTCCTCGTCTCACGGACATTGTAGCCGTGAGTGCTGGAAAGACGCGCGGTGTCGGGCGTGTGCTAGCATCCAGACGGGCTGACGCGATGCCGGGGGCATTGCGCCAAGAGCTCGCAAACGATGGACCTCTCATTCAACTCCGAGAACATCATCTACCTCGACAATGCCGCCACCACCTTCCCAAAGCCCCGGGAAGTCCTGGTCGCAATGCTCGACGCGTACGCGCGTTTCGGCGTCAACCCCGGTCGCTCCGGCTACGACCTCTGTCTGGTCGCCGGCGATCTCGTTGCGGAAACGCGCAAGGAAATGGCGGCGTTTTTCGGCGGCCCAAACCCCGACCGGTTGGTGTTTACGTACAACGCCACCGACGCGTTGAACCTTGCCATCCAGGGGATCCTGGCGCGAGGCGACCATGCCGTCTCGACCACGGTCGAGCACAACTCGGTGATCCGACCTCTGAACCACATGCGGCGTGATCACGAGGTGACGGTGGACTTTGTGCCGGCCGGCGCGGATGGACGCGTGGATCCCGAAGCCATCATTGGACGAATCAATGCCAGAACCAAGCTCGTGATCGTCAACCACGGCTCAAACGTGATCGGCACGGTCCAACCGGTGGCCGAAATCGGGCGGGCGTGCCGCGAGCGCGGGGTTCTATTTGCCGTCGACGTGTCGCAGACGGCTGGAATGATCCCGATCGACGTCGAGGCGATGTGCATTGACGTCGTCGCGTTTACTGGCCACAAGTCGTTGCTCGCTCCCACCGGGATTGGTGGGCTCTACGTGCGCGACGGGGTCGAGATCCGGCCCACCCGCTTTGGCGGCACGGGCGTCAACTCAATCGCGCCGCTGCATCTCGAGGAATACCCGTACCGCCTCGAGGCCGGCACGGGCAACATGCTCGGCATCGCCGGGTTGCATTTCGCCCAGGCGTACATCGCCAGGCGCGGTCTTGCGAACATCTATCGCCACGAGATGGCGCTGTTCGAGAAGCTGCAGACAGGCCTCGCGGCGATCGCGGGTGTCACGCTGCACGGCACCACGAGCCTGGAGAACCGCCTGCCGGTGCTCAGCTTCGCGGTGGCGGGGCGTGACCCTTCCGACGTCGGTACGCTGCTCGACGTCGAGTACAACATCGCCGCTCGCACCGGGCTGCAGTGCGCGCCCCTGATCCACGAGCAGATGGGCACAGCGCCTCGGGGCACGGTGCGGATGAGCGTCGGGCCGATGAACACCGAGCGGGACATCGAAGCGGCGGTCGCCGCTGTGAGCGAAATCGCGGCCGAAGCGCGCGCCACTGCCCACGGTTAGGTTCCTTCCAAGCGGCGGCAGACAGTCTGCTCGCGGCTACTGGTGGCCCACGATGAGCGCGTCGGCGACGATCTCGCCGATCGTCTTGACCTCGACCTCGAGCCGGTAGTGCCGGGACAGCTCCATGAGCTGGTCAATGCAGTTGTGGCACGGCGAGGCCACCACCTTGGCGCCGCTGGCACGGATCTGCTCGGCCTTGATCCGGCCCGCCTCTACGCGGGCGGCCGCGTGCTCCGAGGCGGCCAGCATCCCGCCGCCACCGCCGCAGCAGTAGTTGTGCTCGCGGTTCGGCGTCATCTCAACGAAGCTGGCCACCGCGTGCCGCAGGATGACGCGTTGCTCCTCGATCACGCCGCCGTTACGGACCAGGTTGCAGGGATCGTGGAGCGTCACCGGCTGCGGATTCTTGCCCGGATCCAGGCGCAGTTTCCCGGCCGTGATGTAGTCGGCCATGACCTCGACGAAGCTGCGGACACGGAACGGCAAACGGCGTCCCAGCCACTCGGGCGCCTCCCAGCGCAGCACGCGGTAGCCATGGCCACACTCGGCAACGACCAGCTCCTCAACCCCCAGCTCCTCCGCGCGGCGGACAAGGCGTCCGGCCAGTTCGCGGGCGGCCGCGACGTCGGCCGCGAAGAAGCCGTAGTTGGTGATGTCGAAGTCGGTGGAGGTGAGCGTCCAGTCCTCGCGGGCGGCGTGGAAGATCATTCCGGCTGCCGAGATCGAGAGCGGAAAGAACTTGACCTCACGCGGGTTGAGGAGGTACAGCACGCGAGCGCTCTGACGGTCGACGGGCAGAGCGGCAGCCGGGTCGCCCACGGTATCGCGCAGGTCCTCTTCGAGCCACGCCAGCGTCTCCAGCACGTCCTGCTGCGAGATCGCCATGGTGTTGCCGCTCGCCAAGGCGCTGTCGATGTTGGCCAGGATCCCCTTCGGCACCATGCCCGCCGCGCTGAGCATCGTGCGGCCGAAGCCGATGATCGCCCCGGGGTCGAGGCCGACGCTACAGTTCAGGGCACAGCGCCCGCACTGGGTGCAGCGGCCGAACGCAGCGGTGGCCAGGCCATGCAACGCATCCTCGTCGAGCGTCTGCGCGCCGACGAGCCACGGAGCCATGCGGCCAAGCAGGGTGCGGTAGCGGCGGAACAGGCGCGCCACGCGCTCGGCCTTGTGGGCCGGGATCGAGTCGGCCTTGCGGTCCGCGAGAAACACGTGGCAGGAGTCCGCGCACAAACCGCACCGTACGCATGCCGACAGGTACGCTGCGGTGCCCTCGTCGAGATGCTCTTGTAGCACCGCGAGCGCGCGCGCCAAGGCCAACGCCTCAGCCATCACGCCCAACCAGCGGGCGCGGCGCGGGGCGGACGCCGCGCCGGCCATAGAACTCGCCCCAGAACCGCCGCGACGTGAAGAGGAACAGCATATGGCGCAGCTTGCCGAGGGGAGCGTAGAGCAGCACAACGCCGCCGATGAGCTGGAACACAGGTAGCGCCGTTGGCGCCACCATTACCGCGGCGCCGGCTGCCAGCGTCCCCGTCACCAACACGTTGGCGAGCAGATCGTCCGGTACCGTGAGGCTGCGCAGCGCCGGATCAACCGTGCGCTTGACCAGCAATGCGAGGCCGCACAGTGCGCCGACGGCGAGGAGCGCACCTCCGGCACGGGCGATCCCGCGCGGCAACACGGGCACAAGCACGCTCGCGAGCAGGATTACGAACATGACGAACACGGCCAGGTGATAGACGATCCCGGCTAGGTAGCTGGCGAGGTGGTTGCGGGCACTGTCCTTGGCCCAGGGGGCGAACGCCGTGGTGAAGGCGTAACGCACCCCGGCGCTTGCGCTCCCGCGCGGCGGGGCCAGCGCTGGCGGCACCGCGACGCCCAAGCGCGCACGCTGGGCGACGAACGCCACCACCGACACTAGCAGTGCGGCAAGCACGAACAGCGACGGGAGTGTCATGCGGAGCGGCCGCCGATCGTCATCGCCGCGGCCCTTGGTCGTGCTCGCCCCGCGCCGGAACCGCGACCGGGGTTCAGACGCATCCTTCCGGCTTGGGCAGACCGGCGATCTTGCAGGCGCCCTTGGCAGGACCTGCGGTGAAAAGTCTGTAGATCATACGCAGGTTGAGGTTGGTCGCCTGGCACAGTGCACGGACCATGGGAGCGTTTCCGTGCTCGAGATAGTGGGCGCGGATGACGCGCACCACGGCCCAGTGCTCCGGCGTCATCTCGGCGATCCCCTCGTGCGCGGCGAACAACCTGGCGACTTCCTCATCCCAAACCTCGGGCTGCTGGAGAAAACCCTCCTCATCAATGAGGAAAGCACGGCCTTCGAGTTGGATCTCTTGCATTCCCGCCCTCGCGCCGCCCCCCGACAGCGCCGCCAGGGTAGCAAGCAGCGCCACATGATTCAACCACGTCGGTGGGGCGGTGCGCTGCGCAGGACGCCGTCCCGACTGCTCTTTGCCGGAGAAGAGGTGCTTCGCTGCCAAGAGCGCGGCCTGGCGGTGGTGCGTACTCAGATGGACCGGCGGAAAGCCGGCGCCCGCGCCGTCAGGCCTGGCGCTTCTCGCGGTACATGGCACGATCCGCTGCTTCGATGAGCGCGCCGAGGTCGCGATGGTCCTGCGTCAGGGTGGCCGCACCCAGGCTGACCGTGATCGTAGTGTGGGCATCACCGAGCGCGACTTCACGCCCGTTGAGCGACTCCTTGAGCCGCGTGGCCACGAGAGTGGCGCGCTCGGCATCGGCTTCGGTCAGCAGTACAACGAACTCGTCGCCGCCGTATCTGCCGACGAGGTCCGCGCCCCTGACGGCGGCAAGGATGCGCTCGGACACGACACGCAGAACATAGTCGCCAAAGGCGTGGCCGAAGGCATCATTGATGTCCTTGAAGCGGTCGATGTCGAGCATGAGCAGCGACAGCGGTCGGCCAAAGCGACGCGCGCGCCTGAACTCGCGGTCGCCGGCGATGGAGAAGCACCCGCGGTTGCACGCGGCGGTGAGGAGGTCCATGACCGCAAGGTACGAGATCGCGAACTGGCTCCCGACCGTCTCGAGCACGAAGCGGTCGGTTTCGTTGTAGGCATCGAGGCGCGTGGTTTCGATGTTGACGACGCCGATGGTCTTTTCGCCGATCCGGATTGGAACGCACAGCTCCGACATGATGCCTTCGCGCGCGGCGCAGTAGCGCGGGTCTTTGCGCACGTCGTTGACCATCTGGCTCTCGCCGTGACGAGCAACCCAACCGGTGATGCCGTCGCCGACCTTGAGACCGAAGGAGCTGATGTACTTCTTGTCTTCTTCGATGAAATCCCGTCCCTTGCCCTGGTCGCTCAGCGCAAGAGGGATAAGCAGCTTGGTGGCCTCATCCACGAGCAGTATCGCAGCGTACTCGTAGGCGAGGATCTCCTCGAGCACCTTGATGACTTCCTGGGCCATGTCGGCCGGCTTCAGCAGAAGCTGCAGGCGCTGGCTCGCCTCGTGGATGGCGGCAAGCTGCCGGTCGCCGACGTCCGTCGTCGTCCTGCTCATCGCCGATGCCGTCCCGACGGGACGGGCGCTTCCGGTCACGTGTGGAAGCCTCCAACGGTTGCGATCGCGCTCATGCTGGGCTCAATCCCTCGCTTTTGAGAGGTAGATTATGCCACACCCAGCCGCATTCGCGAAGAACCCCCGGGACGCCCCACGAAGAGGCGGGTAAATTGTTATAGTCACTCATGTTACGAACTGGAGCCCAGAGGCCCTGGGTGCTGCGATGGTCCCGCTCAGCACTTCCGATCAGGCGTCATGCGATGTCGTAGCGGCGGCGTGAAGGCGGGCGACGGGCGCTGCGGCGAGCAGGGTTGAGAGCGTGGCCTCTACGCGCTTGGGGTCTAGCACGCCGGCAGGCAGGTAGGCCACCAGCCAGGCTCGGCGCGTCGCGGATGTGATCTTGACGCGCTCGCTCCCGGTGATGGGCACGTCAACCGGGCCCTCCTGGTCGAGCAGCAGCGGCTTGGCATCCACGTTGAAAGGCCCCTTGAGCGACATCATGCTCTCGCTCGGTTCCCCGGCGCGCCAGACGAACGGCGGCGCGAGGCGCGCGTGGTCCATCGTGCAGACCGGAACCGCGAGCTCCGCCGACAGGCAGTTGTTTAGGTCCACGAGGGGATGGATGGCGGGAAGCTCCTCGCCCTTGAGTAGGCGCCGCAGCATGGCCTCCGACGCCGGACGGTAGCGTGTCGGATCGCAGCCGGCGAGCCGGAAAAGCCTGCGCACGCCGGCGACCGTCGCATGCTCACTCAACCGTTCCAGATCGAAGCTCGCTCGCACCCGCGCCGCGACGTCGCGCCGCAGCGCGGCGAGCGTTTTGGCGGGGCAGTCAATCGGCTCGAGATCCGCCCAGAACAGCGACCATCCTTCAAGCTCGTGCCGGACCTGCGGCGGGAACGAACTCATCGTGTCCCGCCATGGACCAGGATCATCCACGTCCCCATGCCCGCTGTCGTTCTCTAGTCACCGTTCGCCACGAGCATCGGCACGGGTGGCCGACCGCCCACGCGTAGCACGGGGTACGAGCCGGGCTCGTTGCTCCACTGGCGCACGAGGGTGCGGTTGAAGAAGCCCCACGCTGCCAGACTGTCGGTCGAAGTGGGCTCGAGCAGTACCGGGATGAGGCGGGCAAGCGGCTGCCGCATGTCAACGAAGACGGATCCAGCCGGCAGCTCCACCTCCACCTTCTCGTCGTGACCGGTCAGGCTGACCAGCACGTGTCCCTGGAAGATGTTCTTCGCGAGCTCGACCTTCTCGACCACGACGCGCACGGCCTCCATGTGGCAGTCGCCAAGGAGTCTCTCGACCGCGATCCCGTGCGCCTGCACGATGCGGACGGCCTCATCCTGCCCGGGGAGCACGACGTAGCCGAAGGGTAGGGGAACTGTCCGCTTCGGCGTCGCCAGAGCAAGGTAGGGCACGGTATAGTCGCGCAGCACCTCGGTCGGCCTGATCAGGACGTCGCCCACCCAGGGCGGGTACTTGGTCTTGTCCTCAGGCTTGATCGGCTGCTTGCTGAACTCGAAGGACCGCACCGTGACGTCCATGAGTTTCTCGATCGTGGCCTCGACCGCAAACGGGCGCTGGCAGAAAGCGGCGGCGGTTTCGACGTCTGCTTTTTGCTCGAGCGCCGCGATCTCACCGATATTTGCTCCCGTGAACTCGAGCACCGCACGCACGAATGCAAACGAGGCGAGGACCCGGGTCTTGAAGTCGGCGTAGGAGTAGTTCTCGTCCAGGATTGAAAGCCGGTTGCGCAGCCCGAAGTAGTTGGTGCCGTAACGCGCTTCAATCGTGTCGTTGAGCCAGCCTTTGTCGGGGTTGGCGTGGTCGGCAAACTCGCCGTAGGGGAGGCTATCCCAGCCGTACTTCTTGGCCAGTGTCGCGGCGGCGGCAGGGAAGAGCTTCTTCCACATGTAGTCAGTCAGCAGCGGGGACACGTTGGGGTTGGCACACGTCGTGTAGGTCACGGGCTCGCGGTGGTAGGAGCCGTTGGTGGTGTGCATGTCCACGAACAAGGCCGGGTCCCAGGCGTTGAACAGGCGGACGAGCGCCTGGACCTCGGGCGACTCGAGCTTGGTGTAGTCGCGGTTGAGGTCGAGGTACTGCCCGTTGTGACGCACGCCCGCGAGCTCTGGCCCGGCGTCGCGGCGGTTCTTGCCGAGCTTGTCGTTGCCGTCGGCGTTGAAGATCGGCACGACGAGGATGGTCTGCGCGTCGAGCAGGGCGGCGAGGCGGCCGCTTCCAATCTCGCGGATCAGCATCTGGCACGCCTCCTTGCCCTCGACCTCGCCGGCATGGATGTTGGCCACGATGAGGACGGCCCTCTTGCCCGTGGCGCGCAGCTCCGCCGGCGTGCGCACCCGCTCCTTCGACATGATCACGAGCGGGACCATGCGCCCCTCGGCGGAGGTGGTGAGCGGCGCCAGCGCGACCAGGCTCGAGGTCCGCTCCACCTGGTAGAGGAAGTCAATGACGTCCTGATAGAGCGAGGTGCGGGCGTAGCCCGTGGCCTCGACCACGGTGACGGGCTCAACGGCATGTGCCGGCGCCGCGAGGAGCAGTAGCAGACCGATCGCTGTCACTCTCACGTGACCTCCCTGCACGCCGCGCGCGAGAAGCCGCCGCGGCACCGCGTTCCACAGCGTAGCAGGACGCGCTCCGTGCTTCCGCGCTAAGGCCGGCCGGCCTTGCAGCAGGCGTGGGTGATCTCAAAGGTAGGAACGGGTAGGGGAGCAGCGTGTCGGCTCCCGTCATGGGCGGAGGTGAGCTCCGCGCCTACATGCTCCTGCGGTACTGCCCGCCGACCTCGTAGAGGGCGTGCGTGATCTGGCCGAGCGTGCACGAGCACACCGTCTGGAGGAGCTCCGCGAAGACATTGCCGCCGCTTCGTGCGATCTGCTGGAGGCGAGCGAGGGCGTATGCCGAAGGCCGCTGCCAAGGGGGGAGAGCGTCGAGGGCAGGGTCGAGGACGCGCTCAGGGCGCGACGAGATTGCCACGTCGCCACGGCCTTCGGCCGCGTCTCCTCGCAATGACACCGGGGTGGCGTGCCGGGCCTGGAAGTCTCGCACGTGCGCCAGGCGCGCGTTCTTCTCGTCCTTGGTGGAGCGCGTGAGCGTGGACGCTTCGAGGACGTTCTCGCTGCGGTGCGGGTCGAGGAAGGTGTTGACACCGACGATCGGGTAGGAGCCCTCGTGCTTGAGCCGCTCGTAGTGCAGCGACTCCTCCTGGATGCGCGAGCGCTGGTAGCCGGTCTCCATTGCCCCCAGCACGCCGCCGCGCTCGGCGAGGTGGTCAAACTCCTCAAGCACGCGGCGCTCGACCTCGTCGGTGAGCCACTCGATGAAGTGCGAACCTTGCCAGGGGTTCTCGTTCTTGAGCAGGCCGAACTCGAGTGAGTTGATGAGCTGGATGGCGAGCGCGCGCCGCACCGATTCCTCGGTCGGCGTCGTGATCGCCTCGTCGTAGGCGTTGGTGTGGAGCGAGTTGCAGTTGTCGGCGAGCGCGAGCAGCGCCTGCAGCGTAGTGCGGATGTCGTTGAAGGCGATCTCCTGCGCGTGCAGCGAGCGCCCGGAGGTCTGAATGTGGTACTTCAGCTTGGCCGCGCGCTCGTTGGCGCCGTAGCGTTCGCGCATGGCGGTCGCCCAGATCCGGCGCGCAACGCGACCGAGCACTGTGTACTCGGGGTCCATGCCATTGGAGAAGAAAAACGAGAGGTTCGGAGCGAAGTCGTCGATCGCCATGCCGCGAGCGAGGTAGTACTCGACGTAGGTGAAACCGTTTGCGAGCGTGAACGCAAGCTGGCTGACCGGGTTGGCGCCCGCCTCGGCAATGTGGTAGCCCGAGATCGAGACGGAGTAGAAGTTTTGCACCTGACGCGCGACGAAGTGTTGTTGGATGTCGCCCATCATGCGCAGCGCGAACTCGGTGGAAAAGATGCAGGTGTTCTGCGCTTGGTCCTCCTTGAGGATGTCGGCCTGCACCGTGCCGCGCACCTGCGTCATCGCGCACGCCAGCGCGTCCTCCCACTCGCCGGGCTTGAGCAGCGCCGCGATCTTATCCCAACGCCTGCCGCCGACGGCTGGCTCGAGCGCATCCTCTGGTTTTGCGGCGAGCCTGCCCGTAGCAATCAGACGGCGCTTGGCCTCCTGGCGTGCCGCGACGTTGAAGAACATCGCCAGGACCATCGGCGCCGGGCCGTTGATCGTCATCGAGACCGAGGTCGAGGGCGCGCACAGGTCGAAGCCGGCGTAGAGGCGCTCCATGTCCTCGACGCTGCAGATCGAGACGCCCGCCTGGCCGACCTTGCCGTAGATGTCGGGGCGCTCGGCGGGATCCTCGCCATAAAGGGTGACCGAGTCGAACGCGGTCGAGAGCCTGACGGAACTCTGCCCATGGCTGACGAGATGGAAGCGCTTGTTCGTGCGCTCGGGGCCGCCCTCGCCGGCGAACATGCGCGTGGGCAGCTCCTCGGTGCGTTTGAAGGGAAAGACGCCGGCGGTGTACGGGTATGCGCCGGGCACGTTCTCGCGCGCCAGGAACAGGACGATGTCGCCCCAATCTGCGGTGTCGGGCAACACGACCTTGGGGATGTGCGTCCCGGCGAGTGAAACGCTCGAGAGCGGCACGGTGATCTTCTTGCCGCGCACCTTGTAGGTGAAGCTGTCGCCCGCGTACTCGGCCCTGCGGCCCGGCCAGGTCGCCAGCAGCTCGTGGGTGTCGGGCGCGAGCGCACGTGCGACGCGGCAGATCTCTTGGTCGAGCACCCTCAGCGGACCCTCGGCCGGCCGCTTGCCCTCGACGACTTTTTCAAACAGCCGCCAAAGCTCGGCGTGGGTGCTTTCGTCCCCGGGCCGGGGACCCCGGATGCTGGACTCCTGGGATGGTGGCAGCGCGGGTTCCTGACCCCTGGCCCCTGACCCCTGGGTGGACGGATGCGTGGCGTCGGCGCGGGCGCCGAGGATCGCGCGCGCGCCGACGAGCTGGTAGAGCTCCCGTGCAACCCGCGCTTGCTCCTGGGCCCGCGCGCGGGCGTTCTCGCACGTGCGCGCGATCTCGCGCAGGTAGCCAACGCGCTCAGCCGGGATCAGGACGTGCCGCTCCGGCACGCCGGCGGGGTCGGCGTGGCTGGCCGCAAGGCGCCATGCGGAATCGCTCTCGGCGAGCCTGCCGACGAGGGCGCGGTAGAGGGCGTTGACGCCGCGGTCGTGGAACTGGTGCGCGCAGGTCGGAAAGACCGGCAGCGCCTCGTCAGCGGTGGTGGCATCATTGCGCGAGCGGCAAAATTGCTTGCGCACGTCACGCAGCGCGTCAAGCGCACCGGGGCGGTCGAACTTGTTGATCGCTACCAGGTGAGCGAAGTCGAGCATATCGATCTTCTCGAGCTGCATCGCCGCGCCGTACTCCGGCGTCATGACGTAGAGCGCGACGTCGGCAAGGTCCGCGATCTCGCTGTCGGCCTGGCCGGAGCCGGCTGACTCGACGATCACGAGGCCGAAGCCCGACGCAACACACACCTCGATCGCGCCCCACATCGCCGCGGAAAGCGTGCTGTGCGCCTGGCGGGTGGCGAGCGAGCGCATGTAGACCCGCTCGCTGCCAAGCGAGTTCATCCGGATGCGGTCGCCGAGCAGCGCGCCGCCGGTGCGGCGCTTGGTCGGGTCCACCGCCAGCACCGCGATCGTGAGGGCGGGGAAGTCGGCCAGGAAACGCCGCACGAGCTCGTCGGTAAGCGACGACTTGCCCGCGCCACCCGTGCCTGTGATGCCAACCACGGGCGCCCGTTGCCCGCTTGCCTTGGGGGAGAGCGACGAGGGCAAGGCGGAGAAAGACGCTCTCTCGGCCATAGTAATTGACCGTGCTACCGCGCCAAAGTTGATGCTGCGGTCATCTGCCCGGCGTGCTTCTTCCCGCTTCCCTCGTTCCTTTTTTCTTTCGCTGTGAAGCTCAACGCACGCGTCGAGCATGACTTGGATCATGCCGTCGAGGCCGAGCGCGCGGCCGTCGTCTGGGGAGAAAATTTTCGCCATGCCGTAGGCTTCGAGCTGCCGCGTTTCCTCAGGCACGATCACGCCACCACCGCCGCCGAAAACGCGAATGTGCCCGGCGCCACGCTGACGCAGCAAATCGATCATGTAGCTGAAGAACTCCACGTGGCCACCCTGGTAGGAGGAAACCGCGATCCCATTGGCGTCCTCCTGAATCGCTGCGTCCACGATCTCCTTCACGGAACGGTTGTGGCCGAGGTGAATGACCTCCGCGCCGTGCGCCTGCAGCAGTCGGCGGATGATGTTGATCGCTGCGTCGTGGCCGTCGAAGAGTGCAGCAGCGGTGACGAAGCGCGGTTTCTGGTTTGCCACGTCAGTGGCTGACATTCAAAATGTCTCCGGTGAGATTGTAGCCGAGCGACGACAGCCGTGGTGGCGCCTCACCGCACCTGTGGCGGGAGGGACGTGTACCGGACTCGGCGCCAAGAATGGCGTGCGCCCTGCTGTCACCAGGGCGCACGGTCGCACGCGTTGCACGTTCTTACTTACTTCTTGTTGTGGAACGACTTGATCTGCTCGGCGGTGAACTTGTTGAGCTTGATCACCTTCGCCTGGGCCCGCTCGCTGGCCGGAAGCAGGTTGCGAGCTGCCTCTTCGCTCACCGCGTCAGCGACGGCGTAGCCGGTGTGGTCTCCCGCCATGTAGCCCCATTCCATCTTGTCGAGCAGGGCGGGCGACATCGCCTCCATCTCGCGGCGGGGCTGTCGGCGTGTTTTGGAAGTGTTTTCTTTGTGACCCTATAGCGCGTCACGCAAGGCGAGCGGCGACGGTCACGTCCACGTACCGGCGGCCGGGGCGGGCAGCTCGGTGAGGGCGCGCTCGATGTTGCCGGCGCCGCCTTGCAGCCAGTAGAGGGTTGAGCCTGCGACCCAGAGCACGTTGTGGCCTCCGGGCCCGAAAGTAAGGTAGCGGCCCTGCATCGCACCCTGGCTGCTCGGAGGCGAGAACGGCGTCGCCCCGCTCGCCATGCGGTTGACCATGCGAGCGAGCACTTCACGGGCCTCGTCGTGGTCGCGGAAGCGCGACAGGTACAAGCGCAGCTCGCCACGCGCACCGTACTCGGCTATGACGGAATCGCGTGGCACCACCGACTTTCCGTGCATCGCAGCGATCATCTTGGCGGCGCGCTCGCCAACAACCACGCCCTGGCGCACAAGACCGCCAAGATGCGGCGGTACCATGACCCGCGCGCAGGCCGTGACCAGAGCCAGACCCGTCAGTGCTCCGGCTCGCGCGAGGGGCCGCCAGCCAGAGCTCGCGGTCCTCATTGCGGTGGCAGGCCGAGCGCGGCGGCGATCGTCGCCATGGCGTCGCGCACGAGGGCGATGTGCGCTTGCAGCTCCATGCCGATGTCGTCGGCGCCCTGGCGGATCTCGTCGCGGTTGACACTGCGCGCGAACGCCTTGTCCTTCATCTTCTTGAGCACCGAAGGCACCTCGACGTTGGCGATCGCTTTGTCCGGGCGCACGAGCGCCGCCGCGGTGAGGAAGCCGGTGAGCTCATCCACGGCGAAGAGGCAGCGCGCCATGTCGGTGTCGCGCGCGACCCCGGTGTAGCTCGCGTGGCCCTCGATCGCCTTCACCCAGGGCTCCGGCCAGTGCTGCTCGCGGAGCACCCTGGCGCCGACCCAAACGTGGGTTTCGACGGTCGGGTTCTTCTCGTAGTCGAAGTCGTGGAGGAGGCCGACGATGCCGAAGGCCTCCTCGTCCTGGCCGAGTCGGCGGGCGTGGGCCCGCATTGCCGCCTCGACGGCGAGCGCGTGCTTGCGCAGGTTCGTTGATTCAGTCCATTCGCACAGCAGTGTCCACGCCGTGTCGCGATCGTGCGTCATTGGGGAAGAGTAGCGCACGAGATGCTCCGGATAAAGGCACAGGGCATGACCGATTGAAAGCTAGCGGACAGGTCGCAGCACGCGCCGGACACGGTTGACGGCTGCCGGGTTGAGGTAGAGGACGACGCCGTCGTGGTCTGAACAGCGCAGCGCCGAGGTGGTGTCGCTGGACAGGCTTGCCGGCACGTCCGCATCGCCGCGCCCACAGGCGATGCCGCTGACGTACGGCGTCAGGGCCCGTGTGGTCAGCACGTGATCGAGCACCTGCGCGTTGCCAGTCTCGACGTAGGAGTAGCGCTCCTGGGCGGACAAGGTGAGGACCTGATCGGTAAGCGGCGGGTTGACGGCCGTGTTCGCTGGCAGCATCGCGCCTGCGGGGTCCGGTTTGCCCGTGATCTGGCCGAGCACGTCCACGTAGCCGTCGCTGAACTCGAATGCGTTGAAGTCGCCGGCGATCGCCAGGCGCAGCGAGGGGTCGGTGGCCTGCATCGCCTGGATCGCATTGGCGAGCGCGCGTGCGCCCTCGAAGCGCTTGGTGCGCACAAACTCGGCGGTGCTGCCCTCGATGCCGGAGAGCGAGCGCAGGTGAACGGCGATCACGGTGACGGCGAACGACCCTCCGCCGCCGACGAACGAGCCTTCCAGTACGAGCGGAGGCCGATCGAACGTGCCGTACTCGGCGCCGTTGTAGACGAACGAGTCGTGCTTGCCGATCTGACTCACGGAGCGCACCGTTACCGTGTCACGCACGAGCAGGCCGACGTTGATTCCCGAGGGGTCATTGCCGGGGTCGAGATACCCGGTGTAGCTCGCGCCCGGATCGTCCTGCCGGATGCGTGCGGCCAGGTCCTGCAGCACCCTGAGCTTCTCCGCCTCCTGCATCGCCAAAACGTCTGGGCTGCCCAGGACCTCGCGGATGAGCTTCGAGTGCTTGGCCAGGCGCGCCGCGTACTGCTCGCTGCTGACCACTGTCTCGCCGCCGTCGTTGACGTCGTCGAACATCTGCTCGAGGTTTTGCGTCGCCACCGTGAACTCGCCCGGCGCGCGCGCACGCACAGGCCGGACCTGCGATGCGCCGGTGGATGAGAACGAAAGCGGCCAGATCTCGTAGGAGCTGTCGTACTGGGAAAGCGGTCCGATGAGATTGTTGATGTGCGTGCCCGCCGGCACTGCGGGCGCGATCCCCCCAAGCCCGTCGAGCTTGGCCGAGAGTAGTTCAGGGTTCCCATCCCAGACCGGAAGGCCAGGCAGCCCCGGCCACGCGATGCCGGGCTCGCGGAAGGTGCGGCCGGCGCGGGCGACAAGGTAGATCTTGCCGATCTGGTCGGTCGGGCCAGTGACGGTTCCGCTCGCGACGTGGACAAGCATCCCCTCGAAGCGCTCCAGTTCGTTGTCGGGTTGTGGCCGGATGGGCGAGGGGTGCTCCCCATCAAGCTCGACCGCGCGAGGCAGGAGGTTGCCAGACGACACCCCGGTGACGGTGGGGCGGTTGAACTCAGTGAGCCCGTGGTATTCGCTGATCGTGCCGGTGACGTCCACTGCGTCGCCCGCGGTCACGGTCGGCGCCGACCCGGTGTAGACGTAGATCCCGTCCGAGGTATTGGCGTCGTTGTCGGAGCGCGCCTCCGGCGTCTGCATGAAGAAACCGGCAGGGCCGACGGCGGTCACGACGTTGCCCTTTGAGGTCACCGTGGTGTTCACGTAGGGTGAGGTGAGCCCCGACCCCTGGATCTGCCAGATCTCGAGCGTCGCCGCCGCCGCGAGCGCGGCGCTCAGCATCACGACGACGGCAAGCACCGAGCCCGCGACGGCTCGCTTCAAGGGTGTCTCCTCGCGATCGAAGACCGGGTACGAGGTCTGGCCGTGGGGCTGTGCAGGTGCGTGACGGCAGGCCGAGTTTGGCTGCTGGGCTGCCGCATCGGTCGCAGCTGGCCGGAGCGCACGGCGCCAGGCTAGCGCAGCCACTTGCGCGCCGCCAGCCGCGCGGCGAGCGCCGCAATATGTTCCGGCGCCGTGCCGCAGCAGCCGCCGACGAGACGTGCGCCGAGGGCAAGCCACGTCTCGGCCGCGTCGGCGTATGCCTGCGGCGATAGCTTCGTGGCCGTCAGCCACCCAGTGTCCTCGGCGAACCAGGCGTTGTTGGCGTAGGCGACGAGCGGCAGCGCCGTGCCTTCCCGCATGCGGGTGAGCACACTGCCAACCTCGTTGACGGCGGTGCAGTTGACGCCGACTGCGACGACGCCCGGCAACGAGACGGCTGCTGCTGCAGCGCCCGGATCGTCGCCGCCAAGGAGGCGACCGCGGCAGCAGGTGAAGCACACGATCACAGCGAGACCGGAAGCGGTGGCCGCGCTCGTGGCAATCGCCGCCTCGCGCGCCGTGTTGAAGGTCTCGAGTAAGAGCGCATCGGCGCCGCTGGCGGCGAGCACGGCGGCGGTCTCACCGTGCTCACGCCGCAGCGTGGCATCGTCCGGCACGAGGTCGGGACGGTAGCAGTCTTCCAGGGTCGTCATCGAGGCGAGCACGAGGACGTCGCGTTCGGCCTCCGCTGCCCCTTCGCGCGCGAGCGTGATGGCAAGCCGGCCAAGCTCGGCGGCGCGCTGGGCGAGGTCATGGCGGCGCAAGCTGTACGGCGCGACGCGGAACGTCGCGGCGGTGAGAGCCTGTGCGCCGGACGCGGCGTAGTCGCGGTGCAGGGCGCGGACGGCATCGGGCGCTTCGAGCACGGCGCCGACGCCCCAAAGATCGCGAGCTGACTCAAGACCACGCCGGATGAGCTCGCTCCCGGTGGCGCCGTCGAGCAGCTGCGGCTGCTCCGCCAGCCAACGTGAGAGATCGTCAGGCTTCATTATTCGCTCTCGCTGCGGCCACCTCGAAACCGGGATCGTCCCGCGACGTTGACCGCGTCGCAGGATAACCGTAGCATGCCCTGCATGGTGGACCGCGGTTCGAACCGAGCGCCGCGACAGGCGCTGCAGCGCGGGCACGGCCGCGATAAGCGGGGCAAGGCTGAGCAACCCGTCCGCGTGAATGCATTGGGCGAGCCCGACGAAGGCAGCCCGGCGGTTGATCCTGGCGGCGAGGTGGAGGTCCAGCGGACGGAACCGAGCGCTCGTGGCCACTCGCTCCGGCCCGGACGCGAGCGCGCCGTGCTAGTGGGCGTGGTTCTCCCCAAAGTGCCAAAGGCGGCAGTTGCGGCGCACCTCGACGAGCTTGCACAGCTCGTTGACACGGCTGGCGGCGAGGCGGTAGCCCGCCTCGTGCAGGAGCGCAAGGGCCCCGACCCCGCGTTCTTCATCGGCCGCGGCAAGGTGGCTGAGTTATGCGCGCTCGTGAACGACGCACAGGCGCGCCTGGTTGTGTTTGACGACGACCTCTCCTCTCGCCAGGTGCGTCACCTCGAGGAGGAGCTGCCCGAGAGCGTCAAGGTGATTGACCGGGCGGGCGTGATCCTCGACATCTTCGCGCTGCGCGCGCGCACGAGCGAGGCGCAGACGCAGGTCGAACTCGCCCAGCTTGGCTACCTTCTCTCGCGCCTGACTCGGCGCTGGGCGCACCTGTCGCGCCAGGCCGGCGGCATCGGCACACGGGGCGTGGGCGAGACGCAGCTCGAGTCCGACCGGCGCGTCATCCGACGCCGCATCGCCGCGCTGCGGGCACGGCTCGATCAGATCGAAAGCGAGCGTAGCGTGCAGCGCAAACGCCGCGGCGCGCTGCCGGGAGTGGCGCTCGCCGGCTACACCAACGCCGGCAAGAGCACGCTCTTCGAGCGTCTTACCGGCACCACGACGCTGGTCGAGGACCGTCTATTCGCGACCCTCGACCCGCGCACGCGGCGGGCTGAGATTGGGGACGGCCTTGTCGTGACGGTGGCGGACACGGTCGGCTTCATTCGCAAGCTGCCGCACCACCTCGTCGCCTCGTTCCGCGCCACGCTGGCGGAGGTGGCGCTCGCACAGGTCCTCGTCCACCTAGTGGACGCGTCGCACCCGGAGTGGCCGGACCAGCTTGCAGTCGGCGAGGAGGTGCTGGCGTCGCTCTCCGTCGACCCGAAGAGCTGCATCGTTGTGCTTAACAAGGTTGACCGCCTGGACGGTGTGCTGCCGCCGGCCCCCCCGGACCGAATGGTCGTGGCGGTCTCGGCGCTCACCGGGGCTGGTGTCGATGCGCTTCGTGCCGCACTGCGCGCTGCGGTCCTGGACCAGCCCGGCGTCGAAGTGCTGCGCTTTTCGGCGGATGGAGGCGAGGCATTGCAGTTGGCGCTCGCCGAGGAGATGGTGCTCGCGCAGCGTTTCTCGTCTGAGGGGATCGAGCTCGTCGTTCGCCGCCGCTAGCTCTCGGCGGGGCCCCTCCCCCGGCGCGCGCCGCGCAGCCGGCTCAAGCGGACCGGAGTCAACCTCACGCCCCGTGCGCCGAGGACAGCCGAGACAGCGAACGGCGAGACAGGACGGGACACGGGGTACAGGGCGCAAGGCTATGGTTGAGATCCGACGGGAGGGCGAAATGAAAATGGCGCGAGTGGCAAAGGGGGTTGCGCTGGCTGCGGCGCTGCTCATCGTTGGCACGCCGTTGGTTCGCGCGTACCAGCCTCCGGCGGAGGGCGAGGTCTTTCTTAAGGACTTTCGCTTCGCCTCCGGCGAAGTGCTTCCCCTATTGCGGGTGCACTACCGCAGCTTTGGTCGCCCCGACCGCGACGAGCACGGCAACGTGACCAACGCGGTACTCATCTTGCACGGCACTACTGGCAGCGGCGCCCAGTTCGTGCGTGAGGAGTTTGCGGGCGAGCTGTTCGAGCCTGGCCAGCCGCTCGACGCAACGCGCTTCTTCATCATCCTGCCCGATGGCATCGGTCACGGCAAGTCGAGCAAGCCGAGCGACCGCCTGCACGCTCGCTTCCCGCGCTACGGCTACCTCGACATGGTCGAGGCGCAGCACGACATGCTCGTTCAAGGGCTCGGCATCAAACACCTGCGGCTCGTCATGGGCACGTCGATGGGAGGCATGCACACCTGGCTGTGGGGCGAGCTGTACCCCGGCTTCATGGATGCGCTCATGCCGCTGGCGTGCCTGCCGACGCAAATCTCGGGGCGCAACCGGGTGTGGCGCCGGATGATCATCGACGCGATTCGTAACGACCCCGAATGGAAACGTGGCGAGTACACGTCGCAACCGCCGAGCCTGCGCACCGCCGCGGAGGTGCTCTTCTTCATGTCATCGAACCCGGTGTTGCGCGCCATGGAGATGCCGACGCGGGAGCAAAGCGACCAGGTCCTCGACGGCTTCGTCGCGCGCGAGCTCAAGTCAGCCGACGCCAACGACGTGCTATTCGCGCTCGAGGCCTCGTGGGACTACGACCCGGCGCCGGGGATCGAGAAGATCAAGGCGCCGCTTTGTGCGGTCAACTTCGCAGACGACCTCATCAACCCGCCCGAGCTCGGCATCCTCGAACGTGAGATCCAGCGGGTGCCGAATGGCCGCGCCGTGCTCCTGCCGCTCTCGGAGAAGACCCGTGGGCACGGCACGCACACCCTCGCCGCGGTGTGGAAGCAGTACCTGGTAGAGCTGCTCAGCGAATCCGCAAGGTAGCGAAAGCACCGCCGGCGTCGGACCTCTCGCTGCGTGACGCTCGTCGGCTCGAATCCTCATGTAGCCTCCGGCTACACTCCGGTTCGGCCAGCTCGCGCGCCTTGCGATAGGCTCAACGGCGGCGGCGCGCCTAACGGCGTGTCCGTTCTGACTTCGCCTTTCGCTGCTCGGTGGCGCGTCACCTACGAATCCTGACGCGAGAGACGACCGGCGACCTCCAAGTCTTGACGTAGTAGGGTGCAGTGCTTACGCTGCCGTGGCTGTACGGGGGATATGTCATCAGTTTCCTGCAACCGGCAATGGTGTGGATCAAGGGTGCATGGCGAACGCTGTGCAGCGGTGAGGACGCTGCGTGCCCTTCTCGCGGGGTTCGTCTTGCTGGCGCTGTCCGCGGCGAGCGGGCTAGCGCAGGAGAACGGCGACTGCTTCACCTGCCACGCCGACAGGGACCTCAAGAAGGAACGTGGCGGACGAACCATCTCACTGTTCGTGGACGAGAAGAGGTTCGCGGCGGGCGCGCACGGCAAGGCGCCTTGCATCGGCTGTCACGTGGACTTGAAAGGCGCCGAGTTTCCGCACGCCGAGAAGGTTGCCAGGCCTGCCTGCGCGGGTTGCCACGCGAGAGAGACCGCTGACCATGCGTCGGGTTTGCACGGCAGGGCCGAGGCGCGCGGAGATGCCAAGGCTCCGAACTGTGGCGACTGCCACGGAAAGGCCCACGACATCGTCCCGAGGAGCGATCCGCGCTCGCCCGTGACCGCCGCAAGGGTCCCCATGCTGTGCGGCAAGTGCCACCACGAGGGCACGTCCGTCAGCCGCCAGTTCGACATCCCGCAGGACCGGATCTTTGAGAACTACTCCGAGTCTATCCACGGAGAGGCCTTGATGAAGAAGGGCCTCACCGTGACCGCGACGTGCGTCTCCTGCCACACACCGCATCTCGTGCTGCCGCACACCGACCCGCGCTCATCGATTGCGCGCAGGAACATCGCCGCCACCTGCTCCAAGTGCCACAGCGCCATCGAGCAGGTCCATCGCAAGGTCATCAAAGGCGAATTGTGGGAGAAGGAGGCGAGCGTCCTTCCGTCGTGCCCCGACTGCCACCAGCCGCACAAGGTCCGCAAGGTGTTCTATGACCAGGGCATGGCCGACCGCGACTGCCTCTCCTGCCACGAGAAGCCCGACATCAAGGCCAAGGCCGACGGGCGCTCGCTGTACGTGGACGCCGGCGAGCTGGTGGCCTCCCGGCACAACGCGCGGCGCTGCAGCCAGTGCCACTCCGACGTGCGGCCTTCGCTCGATCGCCCGTGCGCGGCGATCACCAAGAAGGTGGACTGCGCTGCATGCCATGCGGAGACGGTTCAGCAGTTCGGCGCCAGCATCCACGGCCGGCTCCAAGCCCAGGGCGACGCCAACGCGCCGAGCTGTCGCGAGTGCCACGGCACACATGGCGTCAAGGGCAAGAAGGATCCATCATCGCCGACGTTCTCGCGCAACGTGCCGCAGCTCTGCGCGCGTTGCCACCGCGAGGGCGAGAAAGCGGCCGTCCGCTACAAGGGGACGCAGCGGGACATCATCGAGCACTACTCGGAGAGCATCCACGGCAAGGGCCTCCTCAAGAGCGGCCTGCTCGTCACCGCGATGTGCACCGACTGCCACACGTCGCACGCCATCCTGCCGGTGAAGGACCCTGATTCCAGCGTCAACAACGCGCACCTGCCGGACACCTGCGGGCGCTGTCACCACGGGATCGAGGAGAAGTTCACCAAGAGCATCCACTCGGTCAAGGTGTCGCACTCGAAGAAGCCGCTGCCGGTGTGCAAGGACTGCCACAGCGCCCACACCATTCGCAGGGCGGACACGCTCGGTTTCAAGCTGGCGATCACCGAGACCTGCGGCAAGTGCCATAAGGATGTCACCGAGACCTACTTTGACACCTATCACGGCAAGGTCTCACAGCTCGGCTACGCCAAGACCGCTAAGTGCTACGACTGCCACGGCGCGCACGACATCCTTCCTCCTTCAGACCCGGCGTCGCACCTGTCGCGCGAGAACGTGGTCGGCACGTGCCGACAGTGCCACTCGGGCGCCGGACGTCGCTTCGCCGGCTACCTCACCCATGCCACGCACCACGATCCCGCCAAGTACCCGTGGCTGTTCTGGACGTTCTGGGGGATGACCGGGCTGCTGATCGGCACCTTCGTGATTGGCGGTTCGCACACAATCATGTGGCTGCCGCGTGCGCTGCAGATGCGGCGCAAGCCCAAGCGCGAGGAGACGGTGCACGATCCGAAGGCGCTGCAGTTCGTGCGCTTCTCGCGCGTCAACCGCACCCTGCACATCGCCATGATCGTGAGCTTCGTAACCCTTGCGCTCACCGGAATGACGCTCAAGTTCTCGTACAGCTCGTGGGCTGTGACGCTGTCACGTTTCTTCGGCGGCTTCGAGACCGCGGGCTACATTCACCGCGCTGCGGCCTGCCTCATGTTCGGGATCTTCACCGTGCACATCTGGGACCTCCTGAGCCGCAAGAAGAGAGAGGGGCTTTCGTGGAGGCAGATGTTCACGGGCCCAAATACGCTGCTGCCCACGTTGAACGACGCGAAGGACTTCTGGGGCTCCATCAAGTGGTTCCTGGGCCGCGGGCCGCGACCGCAGTACGGCCGCTGGACCTACTGGGAGAAATTCGACTACTTCGCGGTGTTCTGGGGCATCGCGGTGATCGGGTCCACGGGGCTCATGCTCTGGTTCCCCGAATTGTTCACGCGCGTGCTGCCGGGCTGGCTGATCAACGTCGCCACGATCATCCACAGCGATGAGGCGCTGCTGGCCGTGGGCTTCATCTTCACGGTGCACTTCTTCAACACCCACCTGCGGCCGGAGAAGTTCCCGATGGACATTGTCGTATTCACCGGGCGCATGCCGGTCGAGGAGTTCAAGCGCGACAAGCCGGCGGAGTACGAGGCGCTGGTCGCGAGCGGAAAGCTCGAGGAGCACCTGGGCGAGCCCTACCAGCCGGTTGTGATTCAAGCGGTGCGGCTGTTCGCGTGGACCGCGCTCACGCTTGGGTTCTTGATCGTGATCTGGATCATCTACGCGATGCTCTTCGCCTACAGGTAGGCGGGAGCCGAAGACTGCAGCCCCCCTGTCAGCGCGCAACACGACCCTGGCCCGGCACCTGCCGGGCCAGGGTCTTTCTGGGGTCCGGAAGCGACCCCCGGTAGTGTCCTAATTCGCCGCTGGAGTAGTCGCGTAGAGCAAGTCAGCCGTGCTCCAAATGCCCCCATCCAGCGTTACATTTGGGATTGCCATCGGGGCGTTGGCCCCTCCGACATTCACGTTCGCTCGTGCAACTCGCAGTACAATCTCAACAAGGAGAAGTGACAAATGCAGCCGGGCGCTCGCCTCGGGTTTGCTTCGGTCCGCTCACAAGGGCAGAAGGAAATACTGTCATTGCGAGGAGTGCAGCGACGACGCAATCCCGTCGCCCCCTGCTGCCATTACGACGAGGCAAGAGGGAAGCGAGGGACCCCGTGCTAAGCCCCGGCACGCACGTCGGCCCCTACGAGATCGTCGCCCCGATCGGCGCGGGCGGCATGGGCAAGGTCTACCCCCCCAACAGGAACCCAAGATGGCTTGACGTGAGGGGAGCTTTACAGGGCGAAGGACCTGTATCGATAGGGAGGCGAGCATGATGCACCGGCGAGTAGCGACGATCCTCATGGTTCTACTGGCCTGTGTGGCATTGGCCAAACCCGCTGGGGCGGCACAGCGCACACCTCCGCGATACACGCCCGACCAGGCGAAGGGCCACGTTGGCGAGTTCGCCACCGTGGAGGGTCGCGTAGTTGAAGTAAACGAATCGGGGGCTGGCAACGTGTTCGTCAACTTCGGCTCGCCCTACCCATTCAACACATTCACTGCGTTTGTGTCCGCCTCGGACGCCAGGTGGTTCTTTGACCTGCCTCGCCTAAAGGGGGCGACCGTTCAAGTTACGGGCGATATCAGGTTCTACAAGGGCAAACCTGAAATCGTCTTGACGAAACCATCCCAACTCCGCGTGATTGCCTCAAGCGCCAAGTAGGGCAACCGACTTGTGGGGCGCAGACCTGCGGGCGTGTGTGTCACTTCTGCCGAGGTACGCGGTGGCGGTCCACGCCAGACATCGTCCCCTCCGAGGCCCACGCTCCCTCTTCTGACTCGCAGTACAATCTCAACAAGGAGAATTGACACGTGCAGCCGGGCATCCGCCTCGGCCCCTACGAGATCGTCGCCCCGATCGGCGCGGGCGGGATGGGCGAGGTCTATCGGGCGCGGGACACGAGGCTTGGTCGAGACGTTGCGATCAAGGTCCTCCCCCCCGAGTTCGCCGACGATCCCGAGCGCCTGAGACGATTCCAGCAGGAAGCCCGTGCGGTTGCCGCGCTCTCCCATCCCAACGTCCTCGCCATCCACGACGTCGGCACCTATGAGGCCATCCCCTACCTCGTCACCGAGCTGCTCGAGGGCGAGAGCCTGCGCGACCGGCTCAAGGCCGGAGGCCTCACCGTCCGCAAGGCGGTGGAGACCGCCGTCCAGATCGCACAAGGTCTTGCAGCCGCCCACGAGAAAGGCATCGTCCACCGCGACCTCAAGCCGGGCAACGTCTTCGTCACCAGGGACGGTCAGGTCAAGATCCTCGACTTCGGCCTCGCACGGCTCGCGCAGCCGGAGATCCCATCCGACCCGCACGCCACGACGCTGCCGGGGGAGCCTGCGACGGAGAGCGGGGCGGTGCTGGGGACGATGGGGTACACCTCGCCGGAGCAACTGCGCGGGGAGCGTGCGGATGCGCGCAGCGACATCTTCGCGTTCGGGTGTGTGCTGTACGAGATGTTGGCTGGGACGTCGCCGTTTCTGAAAGCCACTGGAGCGGAGACGGTGACGGCGATCATGAGCGAGGACCCGGCGCCGCTCTCGGGCACGGGTCGGGGAATCCCGCCGACCCTGCAGGGGATCGTGCGGCGTTGTCTTGAGAAACGTGCAGAAGACCGGTTCGGCTCGGCTCGTGACGTTGCGTTCGCGCTGGAGGCGATCACAGGCGAGACGGCGCCGGCGCCGACTGATCTACCGAAACGGAGCTGGCTCGCCCGTCACCGGCTCGCCTTGGCGGGTACGAGCGCCGCCATAGTGGTCGTGGCCGCCGTGGCGATCTGGCGACCATGGCATGGCGTGCCGAGGTCTGCTGGAAGCGTTGCCGAGCGCATCCCGAGCATCCTCGCACTGCCCTGCAAGGTGTACGGCGCGCCGGAGGTGGCGTTCCTGACGGACGCCGTCCCCGGCACGATCTCCACACTGCTCGCCCAGGTCGAGGGGCTCGACACGAAGGTACCGCCCAGCAGCCTGGAAGTGGAAAAGGTCAAGGGCGATCTCACGACGCTGGCCGAGCTGTACCAGGTGTCTTCTTTCATCGTCACGTCGATCAACACCTCCGCCGGAGGATTCGCTCTCAACGTGGAACTCGTCGATGCTGCGACGCGGAAGGTGCGGTGGGGCAAGCAGTACGAAGGCCCCCGCGAGACCTACAACGACCTCGCCCGCCAGGCGGCGGAAGGGATTCGACTCGCGGTCAAGCCCGGAGCCTCTCCGGTCCCCACCAGCACCGTCTCGACTGAAGCCGAGCTGGCATTCCGCGAGGGGACGTTCTTCTCGAACCGCTACAACAACCTCCACCACCCGCCGGATTTCGACGCCGGCCTCGCGGCATTCAAGCGCGCTCTCCAGAGTCATCCGTCGCTCGCCGTCGCCGCAGGCCAAATCGCCAGACTCTATCTTTTCAAGTTCGAAGGCGAAGGCGACACGAGCGGGGCGTTGAAGGAGAGTGAATCGTGGGCTCGCCGCGCCCTCGGCATCGACCCGCGCTGCGGCGAGGCCTGGTCGGCCCTGAGCCTGGTCGAGCAGTTCGCGACCCACCCCGATCCGGAGAGGGGGATCGACTACGCGGTCAAGGCCGTGGCCTTCGCGCCTCGCAGCGCCTGGGTTCACGAGGCCCTCGGAATGTGGGTAAGCAACCCGGGCTCGGCCTCGCTTTTCGTCGCTGCCAGTTTGCGCTCCTTTGAACTCGATCCTTTCTTACTCAATGCGGCTTGCAACGCTGCCGCTGGCCTGTGCTGCCTCGGCCGACCGTCAGACGCGCTCCCTGTCGTCGATAGGGCGCTGCTGGTGCAGCCCGACGTACCGTATGGGTTGCTCATGAGGGGCTTCGTGCTCACCAGGCTCGGACGGTCGGAGGAGGCCAAGAGCACGCTCCGACGCTGCCAGGCCGCGGCCACGGCGAGCTACTTGCTCGGTGAACTATGGAGGCAGATCAGGTTTGCGCTCGCGGTCGCGCAGCGAGACAACAGCACGGGCCAGGCGCTCGCCCGGCAGATCCTCGCGTCGGTCCTCGACAGCCATGCGAGCGCGAACCTCATTGGGAATGCCACCAACTTCGCGGCGCCCGCACTGGCCCGCATGGGGAGGAAAGACGACGCGATCGGGATCCTCGAGAGAAGCGTCGAGATCGGTGTCCCGCCGCCGTACGACTGGCTGCTGATCGATCCCGACATTCAGTTGCTGCGCGGCGACCCCCGCTTCGCCAAGGTGCTCGCGGCCTCGCGGGAGGGTGCCGCGATGGTGGCGAGGGTCTTTGGGCAGTCCCGCACGCGCGGCGAGCTGCCGCCGTACCTCAACCAGCCGCTCGATGAACTGGTCAAGCTACTGAAACAGGACGGAGGCACGAGTTGATCGCGAGGAGGCGCCGACGGAGCTGAAACCCGGCACCCGCCTTGGCCCGTACGAGCTCGTCGCCCAGATCGGTGCGGGCGGGATGGGCGAGGTGTACCGCGCCCGTGACACGCGCCTGGGCCGTGACGTCGCGATCAAGGTGCTGCCCCCTGATCTGGCAGCCGACACGGAACGGCTCAAGCGCTTCGAGCGCGAAGCGAAAGCCACCGCAGCGCTCTCCCACCCCAACATCCTCGACGTGCATGACGTGGGCACGCACGAGGGCGTGCCGTACCTGGTCGAAGAGTTGCTCGAGGGCGAGTCGCTGCGGGAACGGCTCGCGCGCAGCGCCATCCCGGTGCGCGAGGCGGTGGAGATCGCGGTGCAGGTCGCGCACGGCCTCGCCGCAGCGCACGAGAAGCACATCGTCCACCGCGACCTCAAGCCGGCGAACGTCTTCATCACGAAGGAAGGGACGGTCAAGATCCTGGACTTTGGGTTGGCGAAGCTGGTGGAGAGCGTGCCGCTCGGCGAGGCAGACACGCTCACGTATGCGCCGACCGGGGCGACGGAGCTAGGCCGCGTGCTGGGGACGATGGCGTACATGGCGCCGGAGCAGGCACGGGGAATGCCGGTCGATCAACGAGCGGACATCTTCTCGTTCGGTGTCGTGCTCTATGAGATGCTCGCGGGGGAGCGGCCGTTCCGAGGGCAGACCGCGACCGACACGGTCGCGGCGATCCTCAAAGAAGATCCGGCGCCACTGCCGGAGGGTGTGCCGCCGGCGCTCCAAGGTGTCGTAACCCAGTGTCTGGCAAAGCGTCCCGACCAGAGGTTCTCCTCGGCGCACGACCTGGCGCTGGCGCTTCAGTCTGCATCGAGCCTCGGCGAGGCCGCGCACGTCGGCGTCACCGCCGCAGGGAAGCTGGCTCAGGCCCGCCGGTATCGCCTGCTGCTGGGCGGAGGCGTCATCGCCGTCGCTGCGATCGTCGCCGCCGTGGCGATCTGGCGACCGTGGCATGCCGTGTCGAGGTCTGCCGGAAGCGTTGCCGAGCGCATCCCGAGCATCCTCGCCCTGCCCTGCAAGGTGTACGGCGCGCCGGAAGTCGCGTTTCTCACGGATGCCGTGCCCGGCACCATCTCAACGCTCCTCGCCCAGGTCGAGGGGCTGGACACCAAGGTGCCGCCGACCAGCTTCGAGGTGGAGAAGGTCAAGGGCGATCTCACGAAGATCGCAGAGCTGTACGAAGTCTCGTCCTTCATTGTTACGTCGATCAACACCTCCGCCCAGGGCTTCGCCCTCAACGTCCAGCTCGTGGATGCGACGACGAGGAAAGTGCGGTGGGGAAAGCAGTTCGAGGGTCCACGCGAGGCCTACAACGACCTCGCTCGCCAGGCGGCCGAAGGGATCCGTCTCGCGGTGAAGCCGGGCGCCTCGCCGGTCCCGACCGCCGGGGTCTCATCCGAGGCCGAGCTGGCGCTCCGCCAGGGAACGTATTACGCGTACCGCTACAACAACCTCCACCGCCCGGCCGACTTCGAGGCCGCCCTGAGGACGTTCACCGGCGCCCTGGAGGTCGACCCGTCGTTTGCGGTCGCTGCCGCCAAGGTCGCTTTGCTGTACCTCTACCGGTTTCAAGCGGAGGCCGATGTGCACGAGGCGCGAAAACAGGCCGAGTCGTGGGCTCGTCGTGCGCTCGGGATCGACCCGCACTGCGGTGAAGCCTGGGCAACCATGAGCCGCGTTGAGCTGTATGCGACTCACGGTGATCCCGAGCGGGGGATCGACTATGCGGTCAAGGCCGTCGCCTTCGCGCCCCGCGACGCTGGGGCCCACCAGACCTTGGGTATGTGGATAGATAATCCTGGTTCGGTATCCCTCTTCGTCGCCGCCAGCCTACGTTCCGTCGACCTCGATCCATTCCTGCTCCCTCCGGCCGGGAACGCCGCTGCCGGGCTGTGTTGGCTCGGGCGGCCGGGAGAAGCGCTCACCGTGATCGACCGGGCGCTGCGAGTCGAGCCAGGCTTTGCATGGGGATTGACTGCGCGTGGCTTCACGCTGCTCAAGCTCGGCCGGTTGGACGAGGCCGAGAGGGAACTTCGACGCAGCGAACCTGATGCCACAAAGTCGCACATTCTCGGGCTACTGTGGCGTCAGATCAGGTTCGCGCTCGCGGTTGCACAGCGAGACACAGCGACGTCCGAGACCCTGGCCCGGCAGGTTCTCGCCTTGGCATTGGACGCCCGGGCGGACGTGGAATTCGCGACTCCCGCGTTTGTCCACATGGGGAGAAAAGACGACGCCATCCGGTTCCTCGAAACGAGCTTCGAGGGAGGCGGTGCGCCTCCGTACGACTGGCTGCTCGTGGAGCCGGAGTTTCGGTCGCTGCGTGGCGATCCCCGGTTCGTCAAGGTCCTCGCCGCCTCCCGCGACGGTGCGGCGATGGTCGCGAGGATCCTCGGCCAGGCCCGTTCCCGCGGCGAGCTGCCAAAGTACCTGAATGAGCCGCTCGACGAGCTTATTCAGCTATTGAAGAAGCCGTGAGGCTGATCAGAACCTGACGCCCATCGAAACCCGGAACGTCCTCGGCTGCTGGTACGCCGCCGGGCTCAGGGCCTGTCCAAACGTCGGGCTGAGGGCGTAGTTGACACCTTCGACGGGCCGCGAGTGGAACGGGTCGAACTGCTGGAGTTCGGGGGTGTTCACCGCCGTCCGGACCCCCTGATCGATGAGGCCCGGGTCGTTCTGGGCGATCGTGTGGCTGTTGAAGACGTTCAGAACCTGAGGCTGAACGAACAGCTCGACCGGGCCGACGCCGAGGCTCCAGTTCAGCGCGAGATCGAGGTGCGTCACCGTGCCCGTGCGATACGCATCTCGCCCCGTGAACCAGTACGTCAGGTAGGCAGGCGGCAGGACGTAGCCCGGGTTCGTCACGTAGTCGCCGACGAAGACGGGGCCGCTTGCGCCGTAGGGAAGGCCCGTGTCGAGGGCGAAGAGCGGGGAAAGGTTGAATCGGCCGAGCCAGGTCGGGATGAAGTTCATGTTCCAATTGGCCCAGAGCCGGATCCGGTGACGAATGTCCTGAGGCAGGTCGCCGACCGGAATGTGCCAGGCAGCCTGCCAGTACTCGGGATATGTCAGGTCGTATGGCGGGTTTGGCCCCGCCGAGAGATTCTCGCTGATCTGATTGCCCCAGGTGTGCGACCAGGTCCAGGAGCCTGCGATGGAGAAGACCTGACTCGGCTGGAACTGCACACTCGTCTTCAGCGCCACGTGGTGCCGCTCGAGGGGTTCGTTCGTGTTCCGGAGAATGCCGAGATCGTATTCGTTCCCGAATGAGTCCCGGGCGATTCCTGTCGTCGTGTCGAGATCCACCGCATAGAAGTTGCCGTACTTTCGGTAAACCCCGTCCACGCGGAAGCTTCCCTTGTTTCCGAGGGAGCCGTTCACGCCCAGCGTGAATTCATCCGCTCGCTGCGACTTCAGGTCGCCGCGCATCTGGAGGCTGACACCGGGAACGCTGACGTAGAACGGGTCGATGCCCGCCTTCGGATACTGCCCCGGCGCCGTGATCCCGAACCACTGGAAGAGCTGGCGCAGCGCGTCCGCCCGGCTCACGAGAGGCAGCGAGGGATCGGTGTCGATTGCAGGCCCGTCATAGAAGTAAGCGATCTGCGCCGGCCCTCCCCATGCCGACGCCCACCCGATCTGGTTCTCGCTGATCGTCGACACGTACCGCCCGTAGCTTGCAGTGAGGCGCAACGCCCCTTTTCCCGTGGGATCCCACGTGACGGCCAAGCGCGGGCTCAGGTTGCCGTCGCTCGAAAGCGACACGCCGGCGGGATTCCGGGCGTCGTTCTTGTCCCACCTGAGGCCGAGGTTGAAGGTAAGCCGGTCACTCAACCGCCAGGCGTCGTTGAGGTAAGCCGAGTATGTCCGGATGTCGCTCGGTGCGGCGGGGACGGAGATCGGAAGGTAAGTGAGGAAAGTCCCCGGGCCAAACACGGGATAGAGATCGCCATGGGAATAGATGACGTCCGTCCCCTGGACCCAATAGCCGCTGCCGGACTGGTAGTTGTTCATCCAAGCAGAGCCCTTGTAGGCCTCCAAGCCAGCCACGACGGTGTGCGAGCCGAGGGAGCCAGTCGAGGCGAAGAACGTGGCCTTGAGCACCCCCTGATCGCTGTTTCGAAAGTCTTCCGGCGAGGGACAGACGGCGCAGAAGGCCGGCGAGTTGTAGATGCTCCATGGGGCTGGGATGAAGATCGTCGTCCCTTTCAGGAGGTCCGTCTCCTTTGAGCCTGCCACGTGCGTCAGTCTCCGCTGACCGTAGTGGGCCTCGAGGAAGATGTTGTTCGAAAGGGTGCCGGTGTAGTTGACGACAAGGAGGTCCTCCCGGCGCGTATCGTCATACGTGCTCGCGAGATCGAGGATAGGAACCGGTAAGAAGTAGGTGTTGTTGTCGTCGCGATTGAACCGCGTATAGCCGACGGTGATCGTCTGGCTCTCAAAGGGAGAAACGGTCAGTTTGAGCTGGTAGCGCCTCTCGGTGATCTTCTCGGGGAAGCTGATGTTCGTCGGGGGGGCGGTCGTCAATGTCGAGGTCTGATCGAAGAGGCGCCCCGCGCCGAAGAACCAGATGCGGTCCTTCAAGACCGGCCCCCCGAGCGTCGCCTCGTAGACGGGCGTTACGTTCTGCGTGCGCTCTTCGCCAAACGGCGTGCGGGCAGACCAGGCGTCGTTGACGAGCGTCGTCCGGAACGATCCGCTCCAGGCGTTCCCGCCGGTCTTGGTCAGGACGTTGACGACGCCCCCGGCGAAGCGGCCGTACTCGGCCGAAATGCCGGACGTCAGCGTCGCCACCTCGGCGACTGCGTCCTCGATGTAGAGAGGATCGGGAAGGCGGTAGGCGTTCTCCTGGGGCGAGATTCCGTCGACGTTGATCGAGTTCTCGTACGTTTCGCCGCCGGCGATCGAGAAGGCATCTGTTGCCTGACTTACGTACGAGTTTCCGGGTCTTGCGTAGACGTCGGGAGCCAGAAGGACCGCCGACTCGATCGTCCGCGGGACCGGGAGCTCGTTGATACTCTTCGAGGTGAGGATCGTCGCCGACTGTGGCACCGTTGAGACCTGGTCGGTGGAGGCGGTCACCAAAACCTCTTCCGTGACGCCCTTCAGGCTCATCCCGACAGCCAACTCCTGGCGCTGCGACGCGCCGACTCGGATGCCCGCCCGCGTGACTGTTGCGAACCCCTGCCGCTCCAGGTCCACGGTGTATTCGCCCGGGGGCAGGTTGGCCAGCAGGAAGTCGCCGCCCACCGCCGATACCGCCTGGCGCACCCCTTGCAGCGCTTGCGAGCGCACGGTGACTGTGACACCCGGGAGAGGCTTCCCATCGGCAGCGGTCGTCACGGAACCTGCGATCGTTCCGCTCGGCAATCCTTGGGTGAGGGCGAGCGATGCCGTCAAGAAGACGCAAGAGATGATGAGCGGGATGGCTCCGTTCCGGTTCATCGATCACCTCCGTGCTGCACCACGAGGAAAACCCTGCTGTCCCTTGCCCTCAATGTAGTCAGTAGCGGTTTCAGGTGCAAGTGCGGTGCTGAGTTGCCTCTGAACGGTGCTCTTGCGAAAACCCCGCTCGACCAAGACACCGTCCCTAGACGCGACCAGAATGAACGCAAAGTAGGGCGAAGCCAATGCAGCAGGGCACGCGCCTCGGCCCCTACGAGATCGTCGCCCAGATTGGTGCGGGTGGCATGGGCGAGGTCCGCCGCGCTGACCAGGAACCCGAGGTGGCTTGAACGCAGGGGTTCGGCTTCGGACTCGCCTTTCACATGGACCGGTTCTCCGGTCTTCGGTCAGGATGCTGTCCGATCGTTGGGCTGCTGCCACAACACCTGTGATTGCGATACCATGAGCAATGTGACACCCGGTGCCGCTCGCCGGGTGTTTTGCACCGCAGGACAAGCGCCCCCGGCATGGCGCTCAGCGGAGGAAAGGCCCATGTTCGACAGCTTCGAAGAGGCCAGTACCTTCGTTCGCGACAATTCCGTCGAGATGGTGGACCTCAAGTTCTGCGACGCATGGGGTCGCTGGCATCACGTGACAATCCCCGCGTCCCGCTTCACGGAAGCGCTGCTGGAGAAAGGCGTCGCCTTCGACGGCTCGAGCGTGGGCTTCAAGAGCGTCAGCGCGGGCGACATGGTCATGGTTCCTGACCTGGGGACCGGATTCCTAGACTCCTTTTGCGAGGTCCCCACCTTGAGCTTTATCTGCACAGTGCTGGAGGCGGACACGCGCCAGCTCTTCCCCTATGACCCGCGCAACATCGCCCGCCGCGCGGAGGAGCACCTGCGCTCGACCGGAATCGCGGAGGCAAGCTCGTGGGGGCCGGAGTTCGAGTTCTACGTGTTTGACGGCGTCTCGTACGAGAACGGCATGAACGTTGCGTCATACCGTGTCGAGTCGGCGGAAGCCGACTGGCGCAGCCACGAGCTCGGCAGTGGCTACTCGATCCCACGCCACGGCGGCTACCACGCGATTCCGCCCCACGACCACCTCCACAACCTGCGTACCAGGGTCGCCCTCACTCTCCACGCGATGGGTGTGGAAACGAAGTACCACCATCACGAGGTCGGTGGGCCAGGGCAGTGCGAGATCGAGACCCCGATGCTGCCCCTGCTGCGGGCCGCGGACGCGGTGATGCTGGTCAAGTACGTGGCCCGGATGACGGCAGCGGCGACCGGCATGACCGCGACCTTCATGCCCAAGCCGCTCTACGGCGAGGCGGGCTCCGGCATGCACTTCCACCAGCAGCTCTGGCGTGGCGCCACGAACCTCTTCTACGACGCCGCCGGGTACGGTTCGTTGAGCGCGCTCGCTCGCGCCTACCTTGCCGGCCTGCTCGTGCACGGTGGCGCGGTGATGGCCTTCACCAACCCCTCGACCAACTCGTATCGGCGCTTGGTGCCGGGCTACGAGGCGCCCGTGTCGGCGATCTTTTCCGTGGGCAACCGCTCGGCTGCGATCCGTATCCCAAAGTACGCCAACGAACCGGCGAGCGCGCGCATCGAGTTCCGGCCCCCCGACGCGACCGCGAATCCCTACCTTGCGGTCGCGGCACAGCTCCTCGCTGGGATTGACGGCATCACGCGCGCCCTCGACCCGGCTCAGCTTGGTTTCGGGCCCGTTGACGAGAACGTCTTCTCCTGGCCTCCGGAGAAGCGGTCGCGGATCAAGGCCCTGCCGACCTCCCTTGACGAAGCGCTGAGCGCGCTCGAGGCGGACCATGATTTCCTGCTCGCTGGCGGCGTTTTCAGCGTTGATCTCATTGAGCGCTGGGTGGCGCGCAAGCGAACGGAGGAGCGCGAGGTGCGCAACCGGCCCCACCCGTACGAGATCGAGTTGTACTATGGCATGTAAGAGGCTGCGAGCGCCGGCGCGTGGCCGGTCCTTGAGGAGGGGAGTTGACATGGCATGGAGGCGGGCGTTCAACGAGGCTGTGCTCGACAGCCTGCATGACGGCGTCTATTTCGTGGACCGTGACATGCGCATCGGCCTGTGGAGTTCGGGCGCGGAGCGACTGACCGGCTACAGCCGGGACGAAGTTGTGGGCCAGCGCTATTCCGCCGATGTGCTCGCTTACGTCAACGCCGACGGCGTCTTCCTCAATGGCGAGAGCGGACCCCTGGCCGCGGCGCTTGCCGACGGGCGGCCGCACGAGGTTGACGTGTTCTTGCACCGCAAGGACGGCACCCGGCTGCCGGTGCGGGTGCGGGCGGTTCCGATGACAGGCCGCCTTGGGCGCGTCACTGGGGCGGTCGAGATCATCAGAGACCTCTCGAGCCATCAGGCCGCGCTCGCCCGCATTCAGGACCTCGAGCGGACGTCTTTGCTCGACGGTGTTACGGGGCTAGCGAACCGCACTTTCACGACCATCACGCTGGAGACGCGGCTGGACGAGATGGCGCGTTACGGCTGGCCCTTTGGCGTCCTCTGCATCGATGTCGACCACCTCGAAGAGATCAACAAGACCCACGGTCGCGATGGGGGCGACAAGGTCCTCAAGACGTTCGGGAGGACGATCGCGCACAACGTGCGCTCATTCGACCTCATCGGCCGCTGGCACGAGGACGAGTTCCTCGCGATTGTCGTCAACATGGATGAGCGCAAGCTCGCGACCATGGGCGAGCGGCTGCGCATGCTCGTGCAGGCGTCGCACGTCGCGCACGCTGGTGGCGACATCAACGGCACGGTCTCAATCGGTGTCGCCTTCGCGCGCGCCGACGATACCGTTGATGAGCTCGTCGCGCGCGCCGAGCAGCTCATGAGCGCGAGTCGCGAGGGTGGCGGCAACCGCATCACCATCCAGCCTGTGCGCTGATCGCCGGGCGCGCACGTGAGCGCGCTCGGAGATGCGGGCGATGTGACCTCCGGCCGCGCCGCCGCGCAGTGCCGGCTGTGTGATGCTGTGGCGGGTCTCACTCTTGACTGTTGGCGCCGTGGCGTACAGTGGCTATGAGCGGCGGCGTAAGGGTCCGGCGCCGTACGCGCGAGGTGAGACGATGGGGCAGCGCGAGGTGGTGACAAGGTCGTCGCGGACGTGGCTGCTGGTCGCGATCTGCGTTGTCGCCACGTCTACGGCGCACGCCGCGTTCCTGCGCGACGTGCCCCAGGAGCTGCGGCAGCCGGACGGAACCCTGGTTCGGCTGTTGGCGACCGGCGACGAGTACTACAACTGGCTGCACGACGAGCGCGGCTACGTCGTGGTGCGCGATCCCGATACCGGCACTCTCGTGTACGCGGCGAAGGTCGAGGGCCGCCTGGTTGTGACGCCGTACGTGGCCGCCGTGGACGACCCCGAGGCGGTCGGGCTGGAAAAAGGGCTCAAGCCGGACCCGCGCTACCTGCCGGCGGCGGAGGAGCTGTACGGCGAGAGCCGCCAGTTCTACGCGCGCCTGATGGGCGCGGCGAAGCCGTTTTCCGCGATCAGCAACCTGGTCATCTTCATCCGCTTCTCGGACGAGGCGGAGTTCAACGACGCCATAAGCACGTACGACCACTGGCTGAACGAGACCCTCCCGCAGAGCACCTCGATGCGGGCGTACTTCCGCGAGGCCTCCTACAACCAGCTCGACATCGTGAGCACGTACTACCCGACGCCGTCGGGCGGCAGGGTGGTGTCATTCCAGGACTCGCATCCGCGCGCGTACTACAAACCCTACAACGCGAGCACCAACCCGGACGGCTACCGCGACGCCGACCGGGCGCAACGCGAGCACCTCCTGCTTAAGGCTGCGGTCGACGCGGTCAGCGCGCAGATCCCGCCCGCGCTCGATCTGGACAACAACGGCGACGGCTTCGTGGACAGCATTACGTTCGTTGTCGACGGCAGCGCGGTGAACGCCGACTGGTCCAACCTGCTGTGGCCGCACCGCTGGTCGTTGCTCGCGAGCTACCTGGTGCAAGTCACCATCAACGGGAAGCAAGCGAGCGACTACGAATTTCAGCTCGCCGGCACTCTCAGCGGCAGCGGCGTGTTCTGCCACGAAACCACGCACGTGCTCGGAGCGCCGGACCTCTACCGCTACAGCAGTTGCTCGTCGGCCTCCGACTTCGAGCCGGTCGGCGCCTGGGATCTCATGGCCGAGGAAACCGAGCCGCCGCAGCACATGGGCGCCTACGTGAAGTACCGCTACTTGGGCTGGATCCCCACGCTCCCGCCGATCACCGCGTCGGGCCCCTACCAGCTCAGTCCGCTCACCTCTGCCAGCAACAACTGCTACCGCATCAACTCGCCCAACTCCACTGGTGAGTACTTCGTGCTCGAGTACCGCAGGTGGGGCATGCAGCACTCCGTGTTCGAGAACGTGCTGCCTGGCCAGGGTCTGCTGGTCTACCGGATCCACCCGGCCGTGACGGGCAACGTGTGCGGTCCGCCCGACGAGGTGTACATCTATCGCCCGGGCGGGACCTTGACCGTGAACGGCGCCGTGAGCGCGGCTGCGATGGGCCCGGGCCGCCCCGCTATCACCGCTAGCACCGACCCGAGCCCGTTCCTCTCCGACGGCGGCGCCGGCGGCCTCTCACTGTCGGGCGTGGGAGCGGCGGGCGACACAGTCAGCTTCAACGTGCAGATCCAGCAGCCCTGCACGCGGCCGGGCGCATTTTCCCTCACCGCGCCGGCCAACGCGTCGGCGTTGCCCGCGAGCGCGACGTCGGCGACGCTGACGTGGACACCTGCTGCAGCGGCAGAGTCCTACGACCTCTACTTCGGCAGCACGGCGGACCCGCCGCTGCTCGGGAACACGAGCGGCACCAGTCGCGATGTCCAGATCGTGTCGGGCGCGACGTACTTCTGGCGCGTGGCGGCGAAGAACGCGTGCGCGCAGACCGCGATGCCGGCGAGCGGCGCGTGGTCGTTCAACGTCGGTGGTGAGCCCGGCGTCGTCACGATCCTCGCCGACGGCTTCGAGGGCGCGTTCCCCGGCGCATGGCAGCTCAACCCGACGATGCCCTCGGCGGGTTGGGGCAAGTCCAGCCAGCGCAAGGTGACAGGCGGCTCATCCGCCTGGTGCGCGGCCGGGGGCAGCTCCCCACAGCCGGCGGGAGGTCCGTACGCGCCGAGCATGAACACGTGGATGATCTATGGGCCGTTCTCGCTCGCCGACGCGGTCGAGGCCTCGATGGAGTTCGACGTCTGGTACCAGACCGACGCCAGTGACAAGGTCTGGTGGGTCATCTCAGTGGACGGCCAACGCTACTATGGCCACCAGGCCTGGGACACGAACGCAGGCTGGCCGAACTGGGAGCATGTCGTTTTCAATTTCAAGGACGTGACGACGGTCTCGGCGGTGGGTGCGCCGCAGGTGTGGGTGGCGTTCATCTTCCAGTCCACCAGCCTTGCCAAACAGCTCGAAGGCGCCTACATCGACAACGTCGTGATCAAGAAGAAGATCAGCGCTCCGGGTCCGCAGCCGCGCAAACACCTGACAGAGAAATAGCCAAAGCGCAGCTGGGCCTCCCGGTGTGTCGCCCCGATGTGACGCCGGTCGTGAGCTGGCCCAGCGGGGCGACCGTCGCACGCAGAGGGATCCTGGCGTTGATGTTGCGTGCTGCAGCCTCTGGCCGGCACGGGCCGGGATCGCTCGCCGCGTACAATCGGCGCAGGAGAGGTGGTTTGATGAGGCACCATGGACGCAATCGGAATGCGAGCGCGTTGCGCGTCGCGGTAGCGCTGGCGGCTGCGGCCGTCGTCGTTGGGAGCACGCTTTGGCCTGGGCAGGTGGCGGTAGCGGCAGCGGCCGAGACCGCCTCGGTCTCCTACACGCTGCCCGACGACCATCGGCCGTGGACCGAAAAGGCCGCGCGCGACCTTGTGCAGGCCGCAGGCACGCAAGAGACGCTTGATTGCATCGTGACCTTTCGCCAACCGCTCGAGCTTCGCGGCGCTGCCTTCACGAACCCGGGCGCGCCGCTGCGGCTGCGCTTCCACGCCGACAGCGCGGACGCGCTCGAGCGCGACTGGGGCGCGGGCGGGCTGCGCATCAAGCAGCGCTACTCCCACCTGCCGGTGCTGCACGTGGCGCTGCCCTCGGCGCTGCTGCCGACGTTGGCGGGCGACACGCGCATCGAGGCAGTGACGCCCAACCGCACGGTGCACGCGCTGCGCACCGAGGGCGAGGCGCTCATGAACGTGCCGGCGGTGGCGGCGCTCGGCTGGAACGGCAGTGGGGTCGGCATTGCGATCCTCGACAGCGGCGTGGACTACACCCATCCCGAGCTGGCGCCGGCCGGGAGCAAGACGATCAAGCTCTTCGACGCGGTCAACGGGAGCAGCGACACGATGGACCTCTTTGGCCATGGCACCTCGGTCGCCGGGATCGCGGCCGGCTCCTCGGGCGGCGTGGCGCCCAAGGCGACAGTCGTGGCGGTGCGCGTGCTGGACGCGAACGGCAACGGCTCAAGCAGCGAGATCCTCGCCGGCGTGAATGCGGTCATTGCAAGCGTGGCCGGCGGTGATCCCTACCACATTCGCGTCGCCAACATGTCGTTCGGCGGCTACGACGCCAGCGCGTGGCCCCCTAACGCGGGCACCTGCGACGACATCAGCAGCGATTTCGCGGCCGCATTCAAGGCGCTCGATGCGGCGGGTGTCCTCATGACGATAGCGGGCGGCAACGGCGGCTGCACGACGGGCGTAGCCTGGCCCGCCTGCATCTCTTACGCCATGGCTATCGGCGCGGTCTACGACATGAGCATTGGCTCGCAGACCTTCACCAAGCTCAATTGCCCGCCGAACCAGTGCACTGACCCGAGCTCCGGCCCGGACACGATTGAGTGTTTCTCCGACTCGGGCGACAAGCTGTCGGCGTGGGCTCCGTCGCATTGCTCGAACACCCCCACCAAGGGCGGCGGCTACGACACTTGCTTCGGTGGCACGTCGGCTTCGGCGCCGTACGTTGCTGGTGTGGCCGCGCTGCTGTCGCAGGCGGTGCCGAACCGAAACACGGCGCAACTGCGCGCGGCGCTGGAGAAGACCGGACGGGCGATCACTGACAGCCGCAACGGCGTGATCCGCAACCGCGTGGATGCCGCGCAAGCGCTCGGTCTGCTGAGCGGGAGCTGCGCGGCTCCGGCGGCGCCCTCCGGCCTGGCGGCGAACCTTACTGAGGTGTGCGCGAACCAGGCCATCTCGTATACATGGAGCGCAGTCGACGGGGCCGACACCTACGAGCTGCAGACCGACCTTGACCCGGCGTTCCCGAACGCCCAGCAGGTCTCGGTCCACGCCACCAACGTGACCGTGAGCCGCTCGAGCACGAGCCAGAGCCCGCTCTACGCGCGCGTTCGCGCTCGAGCATCGTGTGGCACGGCCTCGAACTTCTCGCCGACGCTCCAGGTACAGTACCGCGGCCTGTGCGGAGGGCCTGACTACGCTTTCGTCTACTACCTCTCCGGGGCGGCGCACTTGCCCGGCGTCGCGCCCTCGTTCTGGTACACGGACCTGGCCGTGCTCAACGCCGGCAGTAGCGCGGCCGATGTGCGGCTCACGTTCTTCGGGACCGCGTTCCCGGCGCCCTTGAAAGCGAGCATTCCTGCGCACCAGCAGGCCAAGTGGACGGACGTGCTCACCAGTCTCTTCAGCCTGGCGGCCAATGACGTCGGCGTGATCGTGGTCGAGAGCTCAGGTCCCGTGACCGTGCTGTCGCGCAACTACTCGCGCCCGCCGACCGACAGCACCAAGACGTTCGGCCAGTCGTACGACGGGCAGGACCCGTCGCGCGCGCTCATCCCGAGCCGGACCGGCTACTTCGCCAACCTGCGCAGCGATGGGCAGTTCCGGACGAATGTTGAGTTCGTCAACGTGAGCGCGGTGGAGGCCGCGATCACCGTCCGATTCTTCTCGGGCGACGGGGCCTCGCTCGGTGATCCGATTGCGTTGAGCGTAGGCCCCAACCGCCGTACCGCGGTGACCAGGGCGCTGCCCGCAGGCGCGCTGTCTGCGTTCGCGCAGGTCAACGTGAGCAACCCGGGTGCGCAGGTGATCGGCTACGCGACCGTGATCGACGGCAACTCGACAGATCCGACCACGGTCCCGATAGCGATCCCGTAGGCGCTGACCGCGCCGACGTCGCGGCGTGAACAGAGCGGTTGCAGCGCGCGGCCCCTCGCGCACGGCGCCGGCACGCCGCGGCGCGCGCCGACCGGAACGCTCCGTCACTTCCCGGTCGCGGTCAGGTAGCGGGCCGGCTCGGTCGCTTCGACTGCAAGCCAGTCGAGAGCAACGCCAAGCGTGCGGCAATCAGAGGAGGCGGGCTGAACGTCGCACGGACGCACGAGACGGCCGACGTTGAGGCCGATGCGGGTTGGCTCGGCGGCGCACGCCGGCGCGACCAGGAATGAGAACTCGCGTGCGACTTCATTGAGCCGCACGGTTCCCAGCTCGCACGCGCCGAGGGACGCTCGCAGCATCTGCGGGCGGGCGCAATCCGCAAGTCCCCAGGCGCGCAGGCGCACCACGGTCGGTCGTGCAGTGAGGGCCGGCACGGGCACGGTCGCCGTGAGCGCCACGGTCCAGCGGAAGTTGGCGACCCAACGGTCGCCCTCCGGCGCGGAGAAGCCGGTGAGGCCGGCGCAGGTGCTGTCGAAGTCGCAAAACCAACGCGCCCCGTCGCGCTCGGGTGCGATCTTGAGGCCCACGATCTCGACGAGCTCGAACACGGTTTCACCGACGCCGATGAACCGGAAAGCCTCACGCGCCTCGCCGCCGTTCTGCCACGCGACGGTGCGCGCGTCGCCCTCGCTCTCGGCGCCAGTCACTACCAGCACCGCGGTGCCGTCGTGGCGGGCGCGCCGCACGAGCTCGTCAAGCTCGTCGGCGCTTCCGCTCTGGCGCCACACGATCGCGGCGGCGTTGCGGAACGGTGCCGTCCAGCGCCGGTGCGCGACCGCAATGCCTCCTGGCGGCAGATGCGCACGCACGGCCTCGGCGACTGGACGGTTGACGCGCTGGCGCTCGAGCTGCGGCAGCACGCCGAGATCGAGCACGAGCCACAGGACGATTCCGACCGCCGCGAGCCCGCACCACGCCAACGTGGGACGACCCGCGATCTCGAGCGCCGCAAGCGCCGCAAGAGCGACGGCAAGGCCAACAGCGAATGCAGGCACCCATTCTGGCAGCACGTGGGCCATGGGTGCGTGCGGGAGCATCCGCACGCCGGCGAGCAGGATCGCAGGGCCGGCAATCGCCGCGACGAAAGCCACGGCCCGTCGGCTGCGCGCAGAAACCTCCGACCGGCTGGCAAACGCGCGCCCGAGCCAGAGCGCGAGGAAGGGGAGCACAGGCAGGAGATAGTGCGGCAGCTTGTTGGTCGCCGCGCTGAAAGCCAGCAGCGGCGCGACAACGGCGGCCGCCTCGGCCGCGAGCACCGGATCCCGCCGCCACGGCCGTTGCGCCCACGACCGCCAGCCCAGCACTCCGAGCGCGAGGTGAGTTCCCCACGGGAACGCCATCGCCCACAGCACCGGCAAGTAGTACCAGAACGGCGCCGCAACGTTCCAACGCTCGACCACGCGCGCGACGACCTGCCCGCCCACGAACTGTGCGCCGAGCTGCGGCAGCAGCCCGCGCGCGGCGAGCACGGCCAGCCACGGTAGCGTCACGAGCGCGCCTACGCCGGCCGTGAGAACGGCGCGCCCGGTCTCACGGCGCGATCGCGCCGCGAGTGCCGCGGCGAGCAGTGCCGCCAGCACAACGAGCGGCGCCACGGGACCTTTTGCGAGCGTTCCAAAACCGAGGCAGAGCCCAGCCCACAGCGCGTGCGTCCAGCCGCCGCGCAGGAAGACTACGATTGCCGCGGTTGTGCACAGCACGAGCGCCGCGTCTGTGAGCGCGGAACGCGCGACCGCACTCGGTAGGAGCATGGTCAGAAAGACGAGCGCGGCGAACAGGCCCGCGCGCGCGCTCGTGCGCCGAGCGTGCCACGCGATCACGGCGGCGGTGAGCGCCGTGAGGAGCGTGTTGAGCACGACGGCGGCGGGGAAACCACAGCCGAGGGCCGCAAAGGCGGCAGCGAGCAACCAGAAGACGAGCGGGGGCTTCTCGAGCCAAACGCGTCCGTCAAGTCGCGGTACGGCCAAATCGCCGCCGGCGAGCATCTCGCGCGCGACGGCGGCGTAGTCAGCCTCATCAGGCGCGAACACCGTGCGCGAAGCCGGAGCGGTGATCACGGTCAGCAGGCCGAGAGCCACGATCAGCACGTAGGTGGCAAGGCGGTCGCGCACGGCGCCAGTCTAGCCCCGACCGTTACTGAGGGTTCTGCGGCGAGCGCAGATCGGGCGCGCGGCACGACGCCGACCCCCGCAATTGAAGCCGGCCACGAAGCCGGCCACCTCTGTGCTCGCGCGCAGAACCCGCCGCGGATATTCCGGGCTTGCGGTAAGCGGCGTCCGTCAGGGGTGCAGCGGAAAGCGGTAGCGGTCGCCGAGGCGCCGGCGCAGGCCGCGCATCTCCTCGCCCTCGACGAACTTCTTCGCAACTTCCGTCGGCGGCTCCCAGCTCATGCGCGACACCCAGTACTGAATCTCCGGCTCAGCGGGTATTCGCCCGAACAGGTCGCGGTAGAGAGCCGTGACGAAGTCTCGGTGCGACGAGCCCTGTGCGGCGAAGTACTCAGGCTTCGTGACGATGCGCAGGATGGCGCGGTTCTCCTCGTTGGCCAGGGCGCGGAAGCGCGGCAGCTCGACGGCGGCGTGCGACCCGACCAGCATCGTGTAGGTGAGACGGTCGGGCACGACGGTGTGGCCGACGTACCAGAGCAGTGCGTGCGCCACAATCAGGGGGGCGAGGCGCCCGCCACGCCGAAAGAGCGCGATCCAAACCATGGCGCTGACGAACGTTGCCACCGTGAGCGTCAGACTCGGCAGGTGGGCGAGGCTGAAGACCGCCGCCGCCACGACCAGGCCTGCGCCATTAGATCGCAACACCTCGCGGCACAGCGGCCAGAGGAAGAGCTGCAGCGCAAGCTGCTGCGCCGCGGCCCACACGAGACGCTTGCACGCCCAGAGCAGGAGCGCCGGCAAAGGCAGGGCGAGGGCACCGAGCCCGACCGTCTCGTACGGCTCGCGCACCGCCGCCGCGAAGGTGACGATGCCGGCCACCATCAGCAGCATGGCGGCGGCGGTCTCAAGCCACGCG